>Ga0207995_100026_pt1 | contig 81387 bp, 84 predicted proteins | sample AntDeeMetag022AM_FD_184759 | JGI IMG/M metagenome (GOLD analysis project Ga0207995, IMG submission 184759) | Saline lake microbial communities from Deep Lake, Antarctica - Antarctic Deep Lake Metagenome 022AM (SPAdes) (version 2) | ecosystem: Environmental > Aquatic > Non-marine Saline and... | reverse complement strand
TCTTCCGTGAGGTAAAACGCAGAACAACCAATTTCTCAAACTGTTTCAGCAACGCCAAAGCAGAAACTGCTAACGAGTGGCTGAGATCGTTCGCTTTCGCATGGAATCAGCTTATCTGAACACTACCGTTGGAGCAGGCTTGGTTGATGGTACTACTCACCACGACACGACATTCACCGACAGAAAACCAACAGATTGGGACGCCTTCACACCCCTTCATTTCGACTGGAGAACAGCTCCTTTGTCTACTGGTCACCTTGGGACTGTTAGTCATCGCCCGCAAGCGTGTACTTGCAGAAATTTCGGGCATGGTGGCCGCTCAGAACCAAAGCGCGGCGTCCAGCCCCGGCCCCGCCAGCACGAACACGAGCACGAAGCCCACACAGGCTGCCGGCGGGATCGAGAGGTTGTCGTCGACGACGTAGCCCGCGACGACCGGCTTCACGCCGTCTGCGAGTGTCGCGCCCGCCGCGCCGACGGTCGCGGCAGCGATACCCACCGGGAGCGAGGCGGCGGCCGTCAGGAACGGCGCCGCGAGGGCGAAGCAGACGAGGAACATCACCGCGAGCACGCCGAGTTCTTTCGCCGTGCCGGCGTCGTTGTCCCCCAGATAGCCTGAGACGGGGTCACCAATGGTGAGCATCAACATCGCCGGCAGCGCGAGGTTCGGCATGAAGACGAGTGCCACCGCAAGCTGTGAGTAGGCGTAGAGGGCGTACCCCGCAACGTTCTCGCGCTCGTAGGAGCGGGCGAGCTTATCGAACAGCGCCCACTCGTAGCCAAGGCCCAGTCGGACGAACTCCAACCCCGTGACGGTGAGGGCGAGTCCCACGAGCAGCAGCTGAATTCCGGGCCAGTCCACGAGGCCCAGGAGGTAGAGCGCCGGCAGCCCGGTGCCGGAGGCGTGGACCGCGCGGCGCTCCAGTTCGCTCATTCGGCAGTCCCGGTCTCGACGGTCTCGTACCGGGAGAGCAGCGCCTCGAAGTTGGCGTCACCGTCCCGGAGCGCCTCGAGCTGGCCCACCAGCTCGTTGGTGGGGATGCGGGCCTGTGCGCCCGTGTCGCGGTGCCGCAGCGTTACCGTCTGCGGGTCGTCTTCCATCCCGTCGCGGTCAACGGTCACACAGAACGGCGTGCCCACCTCGTCCTGCCGGCGGTAGCGCCGGCCGATGGAGCCGGACTCGTCGCTGGTGGCGTCGAAGCCGGCCGTCCTGATGGTCTGGACGATCTCGTCGGCGGCTTCGACCAGCGGCTCGTGGTTGCTCACCAGCGGGAACACAGCCACGTCGGTCGGCGACATCTCCGCGTCGAGCGAGAGGTAGGTGCGCTCCTCGCCACCGAGTTCGTCGGTCGAGAGCGCGTGGTCGATCAGCGCGTAGACCGTGCGGTCGACACCGAAGGAGGGTTCGATGACGTGGGGCGTGATATGCTCGCCGGCCTCTGTCTCTTCGACGACCTCGAAGCCAGCCACGTCGGTGTCGACGGTGAACTCTTCGCCGTCTACCACGACGGTCACGTCCTCGCCGTCGAAGGCGCTCGGGTCACGCTCCGCGAGCGATTCGAGCGCGTCCGCGACCGCGCCCGCGTCGCCGCCGAACTCGGGGCCGAGCGTCGCCATGTCCGGATCGACCGAGGGGCGCTCAACCGTTTTCGGCTCGTCGTACTGCTTGAAGACGGTGAAGCTGTCGTCGCTGTGTTCGGCGTGTTTCGAGAGGTCGTAATCGCTGCGCGAGGAGAAGCCCGCGATTTCGATCCAATCGGTGCCGACAGCGGTGTCGATGGTGGCCTCGGCATCCCAGCAGTCAGCGGCGTAGTGAGCGCGCTCGCCGGGCAGGTGCTGGCGGAAGCGGAGCTTCTCGGTGTCGATGCCGACCCGTTCGTACCACTCCTGAGCAACGCCCAGGTAGTACGCAATCCAGTCCGAGGTGATGATGTTCTGCTCGACGGCGTCGCCGACGGTGGTGTGGATGTAGCCGTCCTCGGCAGGTTCGTCCTCAGCCTGTTCCGGAGCCGGGTAGAGTCGGAGGTCCACGTCCGCGACCTTTGTGAGGTCGGGTTCGTCCTCCTCGGGGTCGATGAACTGCTCGAGTTCGGCCTGCGTGAACTCCCGGACGCGGATGAGACCACGCCGTGGGGAGATTTCGTTGCGGTAGGCCGGACCGATTTGCGTGACGCCGAAGGGGAGCTTGCCGCGGGCGTACTCCTTCAGGCGCGGGAACTCCACGAAGATACCCTGGGCCGTTTCGGGCCGCAAGTAGCCGGGGGAACCCGAACCGGGGCCGATACTCGTCTCGAACATGAGGTTGAACTCCTCGACTGGCTGACCGGTGAGTTCCGCGTTACAGGCCGGACAGGTCAGATTGTGCTCGCTGATGAGGTCGGCGACCTCGGTTGGGTCGAGCGCCTCCGCATCCTCGATATCGGTCGCCCCCTCGACCAGGTGATCTGCGCGGTGGGATTCGCCACAGTCCGCACACTCGACGAGCATGTCGTCGAACCCGTCGAGGTGGCCGGATGCCTCGAAGACGGGTTCGGGCATAATCGTCGGCGCGGCGATTTCTTCGTTATCCTCTCGGAGCGCGAACCGGTCGCGCCAGGCGGCCTCAACGTTGCGCTTGAGCGCAGCGCCCTCCGGGCCGAACGTGTAGAAGCCGGCGGCACCGCCGTAGGCCTCAGACGCCGCAAAAAAGAAGCCGCGGCGTTTGGCGAGTTCGACCACGTCGACCTGCTGGCCCATTCAGACCGCCTCCAGCAGGTGGGTGTCCCGGACGACGCCGCCGAGTTCGCCACCGCCGAGCACCGGAATCTGTTCGATGTCGTTGTTGATCATGAGCTTCGCGGCGTCCTGTGCGGTCTTGCTCCGGGAGATGGAGACCACGTCTTCGGTCATGAACGTCGAGACGGGTTTGATGGGGAACTCGACGTTCCGGGTCGAGATGTAGCGGTTGCCGACGGATTTGATGCTCTCCCACTTCCAGTCCTCGTCGTCGCTTGCCATCGAGGCGCCGGTGTCTTCTTCGCTTTCGACGACCCGTGCGACGTCAACGATGTCGGCCTCCGTCAGGACGCCGGACATCTCTCCCTCGTCATCGAGCGCGATGGTGTAGGGGACGTTCGCGAGGCCGATTTCGCGCTCGGCGACGGGAAGGGGCGTCCCCTCGTAGGTGGCGTTGATGTCGTCGCGGCAGATATCGTCGATTCGGGTGTCCGCCTCGATGTTGCCGCGTGCGATGGCCCGCATCACGTCGGTGATGGTGATGATACCGGCAAGTGTGCCATCGCTGTCGCCGTCGACAACCGGGACACGGCGAGCGCCCTCCTCACGCATCAGCGTTGCGAGCTCGTGGAGCGTGGCGTCGGGCTCGATAGTCGGCACTTCGCGCATCAGCAGCGCGAGATCGTCCTCGTCGGGGTTCTCGATGAGGTCGTCACGGGAGACGAGGCCACGGAACTGCTCGCCGTCGCTCCCAAGGACGGGGACCGAGGAGAACGTCCGTTCCTGCAGATACTCCAGCACGTCGTCGCGGGAGCCCGGGAGCGAGACGGTTACCAGCTCGGCACCCGGCGTCATGGCGTCAGCTACCTTCATGCAGTGGTTTTCTCCGCCAGCCCCCTTGTACTCTACGAAGGTGTGTGAGAACTGAACAGGCACGACCGCAGCCCGAAAAACCGTCCCGAAAACGCGCCTCTCGGCTCGGCTACGCCCTCAGTCGCCCTTGACGTGTTTCGTGCCGGTCGTGCCGCTCACGCCAGCCGCACCGGAGCCGTCGTCGACCTGGACCGGGCCAAACGTGTACTCGGTGTCGAGGTCGAGCAGTTCGGTCGGCGCCTCGACCTGATAGGTGAACGTCGTCTCCTCGCCCCCGGGTGCCTCGCCCAGCTTGACGCGGTTGACGCCACCCTCGGAGCCCGCGACGATATTGAGCACGCTCGAGACGATGCTGAACTCCTCGGGCACCAGGTCGTAGACCTCGACGGTCTCCTCAGGTTCGACGGTGACCTCAACCGTCGAGAGCACGCCCGCGCCGAGCAGGCTATCCTCGCTGTCGCCCTTGTGCCCTTTGCCGCGGCGGCCGCAGGCGCGGACACCCGGGGTCTTGTCGACAGTGAGGTCAAAGGTGGCCTGGATGTCGTCGCCGTTGGTCGCGCCCGGCACGTCCACCAGCTTCGCGACGACCAGATAGGTCGAGCCGTCGGCGCCTTTCTCCTGGCTGGCTGAGACGGAGGCTGAGCCGGCCACACCGGCTGTCCGGTCGACGATGTTGGGTTCGCCGTAGTTCGCGGGTGTGCCGCCGTCGTAGACGAACAGGTCGATGTGGGGCGCCGCCGTCGCGAAGTCGGAATCGTCGCCCTCGTAGCCCGTGAACTCCACGGAGGCGTCGAGTTCGCCGACACCGAGGTCGATGTAGCCCGCGACCGCGCGCTCGTCGAAGGGGACGTTCAGCCCCACCTGCTCGCTGGTGGTGCCGTTCAGTTCGCGAGTCACGGCGTCGACGGCCGCACCGGCGTTGAGCCGGCCGTAGCCCTCGAAGGGGTCGCGGCCGCCGAAGTCGTAGGTGGGCGCCTTCCCACGGTGCTGGCCGGCCGCAGTGAACACCGTCTCGGAGGCGGTGGCGAGCAGCAGCTGCTTCTGGCGCAGCACGTCGTCGAACGTGGTCTCAGCGGGCGCGGGCAGACCGAGCCGCGGGCCGCCGTCCTCTTCCATCGCCTGTGCGACCAGCCCGGAGACGCCGGTCGTGAACGGCGTTGCCATCGAGGTACCCGCCTTCCCCGTGTAGTCACGGATGGGCGGCTGCTCGTCCTCTGGGGTATTGGGCTGTGCGGTGTCGGCCGCGAAGATGAGGTCGTCGAGGATGCCGCCGGGTGCGGTCACGTCGGGCTTCATGTACGTCTCCTCCTCGTCCTCGTCGACGCCCCCGATGCCGCCGGAGGAGTAGCCCGAGATCCCGTCGAGCGGGCCGGTCGCGACGACAGAGACGCACTCGTCGGCGATGGCGGGCGAGCCGTTGCCGTTGAGTGGCGTCGCCGCGTTGCCAGCGGCCGCGAGTGTGAGGATACCGCCTTCTGCGATGTCCTTGATGGTCGCAGGGATGCGATCGAGCGTCCCCGCGGCGGCGCCCAGCGGCAGCCCGCCGGCGTAGCCCCAAGACATGTTGACCGACCGCATGTTGAACGTCTCCGCGAACTGGCCCGCGTACTGACCAAGGTCCTCGGTCGGCGCCGAGAGCCCCTGCATGCAGATGATGCTCTCGTTGGGCGCGACACCGGTGTGGAGACCGTCCTCGCCGCCAGCGACGCGGTCGGCGGCGGTCGAGTCCGGGTCGACGAACGGGCCGTAGCCCGCGCGGTCGACGTAGGCCGCGCCGGCGTCCTCACCGTCGGCGGGCGCGATTTCGAACGTGTAGGTGCCCGAGACGGTTGTCGGCTCGTAGACCGTCTGTACGTCGTACACCGACGAGTCGCTGGTGGCGCCCGAGGTGGCTATCTGGGTGCCGTCGGGGGCGTAGAGCCGGAGTTCGAGCAGTTTGCCGTAGGTGGCGCCGAAGACGCCCTCGCCGGCGTCGGCCTCGATTTCGTACCTGATGGTGGCGCCCGTGACGGCGTCAAGCGTCGTCTCGGGAGCGGTGTCGGTGAACGCTGCAGCGTCGATGGTGCTGGCCCGGCCCGTGCCGGCCATGATGCTGGAACAGTGGGTACCGTGACCATTGGGGTCACGCGGCTCGTCGTAGCGACCGTAGCGACTTCCCTCGTCGTACCAGCCGACCGCCTTCGGCGTCTCCGCGCTGGGGGTGGCGCCGGTCCCCTCGAAGACGACCGAATCGTCGTAGGTGGTGACAGTTCCCTCGATGGCGAAGTAGCTGCCCGAGATTTCGTAGCTGGTCGTTGTGTTCACGTAAACCTCGACGACGAACCGGTAATCGCTCGCTTCCTCGACGGGGATCTGTTCGAGCGTTTCCGGCATGCTCCCCGTCGCCGTACGGGTCTTGGTCTGCCACTGACCGTCGACGTACTGGTCGAGACGGAACTCCAGGTCGTTCGAGGCGTCCCCGTTGGGCGACCACGAGAGCGTGGCGTCGAGCTCCTCGACGCCGCTCGGCGTGGTAAACTCGCGGGTTACCTCCTCGCCGGTGGCGAACGACCCCGGGCCGACGGTGCCGGAGAACGACTCGCCGTCGCCGATATCGACCCGTTCGATGTCGTTCTCAGCGGGCTTGGTCAGCTTGAGTTCGTCGCCGTCCGGGAACGCTTTCACGCCGTTCCACGGGCCGAGGTCGGGGTGACGAGCCTCCTGTCCGGAGTCCGTGAGCCCGATGACTCGGTCGGCCTGCCCGCGGTAGCCGCGATCCCAGACCTGCTGGGCCTCGATGGCCCGCCAGTTGCGGAACTCGTCCCAGCTGTCGGCGCCGCTCGTGGCGGTTGCCACGTCGGCCCCCGCTCCTAGCGCGCTGACCCCGGCGGTGACGCCGATGGCCTGGAGGAAGTTTCGTCGACCCATACCCCGACCGCCCGAACCGTCGTTTCCGGACATATGTCTGTGGAAGACAGTTCCGACAATAAGCATTCACCCTAATTTGTGTGGCCGACCTCCCATCTATCAACCCTCACTCAGGAGAGCCAAAGCCGTTCTGGTGGGCCTCTTCGGTCGATTATTCGGATGGGCGACTGATTCGACGGGCTTATGTAGCTCAGCGTGTGTTATTGTACCATGGCACCGGGAATCATTCAGGGCGGCGACGACGTGATGGGATCGCTTGACGATGCCGAGTTCGTCATCGCGGATCTCGGCCGGGAGGACGCCTGGCTCTCCGTTGAGGAGGGCGACGCACCGATTGTCGCCGATTGGGCATAGCCCCTCGGCCCGCCCCGCCCGGTTTTTTTCACTGCGCCCGCGTTTTCTGCCTCCCGAGTGACCGGCTCGCCCGCGTGGAGCCGGCGACAGCGAGGAAGGTTTTTGTCCTCGTCACCATTGGTTGGGGTATGGATTACCGCGAACTCTCGCCCGACCGCGAGTTCATGGCTCGCCTCGAGACCGGCGCCGACTGGCGCGAGGAGATCGAGGGGCTCGCGGCCACAGAAGCGGTCGACGCCGCGTGGTTCAACGCGATGGGTGCAGTACAGGATGCAGTCGTCTGGTTCTACGACCAGCAGGAGGGCGAGTACGAAGCCGTCGAGTTCGAGGAACCGCTGGAGGTCGCCGCCTGCATGGGCAACATCGCGTGGCTCGACGGGGAGCGGTTCGCCCACACGCACGCGGTGCTCTCACGGCCGAGCGGGCAGGCGCTGGCAGGCCATCTCGACGCCGGGACGGTGTTCGCGGGCGAACTCTACATGCGGACGTTCGAGGAACCGCTGGAGCGAGAACACGACGAGGAAACAGATCTGGACCTCTGGCTGTGAGGTGGCACACGTGAGCACCGCTTCTCGGAGGGCGCCATGAAGCCCGAGGACGAACAGTACTTCGAGCGGATCGAGGACCGCCTCGACCAGGCCATCGACCGCGCAGAGCGCGCCCGTTCACAGGGCCGAGATCCCCAGACAGAAATCGAGATACCGGTCGCTCGCGACATGGCAGACCGCGTCGAGAACATCCTCGGTATCCCCGGTGTCGCCGAACGCGTTCGAGAGCTCGAAGAAGAGATGAGTCGTGAGGAGGCCGCCCTCGAACTCGTCGAGGACTTCGTCGACGGCAGCGTCGGTGACTACGACTCCCGCGAGGGGAAGGTAGAGGGCGCGGTCCGCACCGCCGTTGCCCTGCTCACTGAGGGGGTCGTCGCCGCCCCAATCGAGGGTATCGACCGTGCGGAACTGCTCCAGAACGACGACGGGACGGAGTTCATCAACGTCTACTACGCCGGCCCGATTCGCTCTGCGGGCGGGACCGCACAGGCACTCTCGGTGCTGGTGGCCGACTACGCGCGCGCGCTGCTGGGTATCGAGGAGTTCCACGCCCGCAGCGACGAGGTCGAGCGCTACGCAGAGGAGGTCGCGCTCTACGAGAAGGAGACGGGCCTCCAGTACACTCCCAAAGACAAGGAGACGAAGTTCATCGCCGAACATCTCCCGATCATGCTCGACGGGGAGGCCGCCGGCGACGAGGAGGTCTCGGGCTTTCGCGACCTCGAGCGGGTCGACACCAACTCCGCCCGTGGCGGAATGTGTCTGGTGCTCGCAGAGGGGATTGCGCTCAAGGCCCCGAAGATTCAGCGCTACACCCGCCAACTCGACGAAGTGGACTGGCCGTGGTTACAGGACCTCATCGACGGCACCTACGACGACGCCGCAGCCGACGAGGGAGAAGCGGGCGACGAGGACGACCCAGCAGGGGTGGAGGGCCACGAGGAGGGCGCCGAACCGGGCGACTCCGAGGGGCCAGTGCGTGCGGAACCGGTGTCAAAATTCTTGCGAGACCTCATCGCGGGCCGCCCAGTGTTCGGCCATCCCTCCGAATCCGGTGGGTTCCGCCTGCGGTACGGTCGTTCTCGCAATCACGGCTTCGCGACCGCCGGCGTCCACCCAGCGACGATGCATCTCGTCGACGACTTCCTCGCGACAGGGACACAGATCAAGACCGAGCGCCCCGGGAAAGCAGCGGGTGTGGTCCCGGTCGACTCCATTGAGGGGCCGACGGTGCGTCTCGCGAATGGCGACGTCCGCCGCATCAACGACCCGGCAGAAGCGCTCGAAATCCGCAACGGCGTCGACGAGATTCTGGACCTGGGCGAGTATCTGGTGAACTACGGCGAGTTCATCGAGAACAACCACCCGCTCGTCCCGGCTTCCTACGCCGTCGAGTGGTGGGAACAGGAGTTCGCCGACGCTGGCGCGGACGTGCAGGCGCTCCGTGACGACCCGCTGGTCGACGTCGAACACCCGGACGCCGAGACGGCACTCAGCTGGGTCGACGAGTACGACTGCCCGATTCACCCCGAGTACACCTATCTCTGGCACGACGTGACCGTCACGGAGTACGACGCGCTGGCAACGGCCGCAGCAGACGGTCACCGCGAGGACGACGAACTCATCCTGGAACGAACGCCGGATGTGACCCGCGCGCTCGAACGCTTGCTCATCGAACACACCCAGACTGAGGACGAAATCCGCGTCCCCGAACACCGTGCGCTACTGCGCTCGCTGGGGGTCACCGAAGACCTGGAACGCGAGTGGAGGCCCGCTGACCTGAGCCAGCGTGCTCGGGCTTGGGGTGCCGACGACGGTGTGGAGACCAGTGAGGGGGCCGTCGCGGACGGTGGCGTTGCGGTCCCCGACGACGCCGTCGAGCATGGCTCGACTGGCAATCAGACGGAGTCTGACAGCGCCGTGGAACACAGTTCGAGCAGTCGGCCGTCGGCCGACGACACCGCGGAGGAAGCCGACGCTGCTGAAGTCGCGGAGACGGTCGAGGACTCCCCGGCTGTCACACTCCCCGGAACCAACGCTATCAAGGCGGTCAACGAGGTCACCTCGTTCAAGGTCCGGGAACGCGCCCCAACCCGTATCGGGAACCGGATGGGTCGGCCGGAGAAATCCGAGAGCCGCGACCTTTCGCCAGCGGTCCACACGATGTTCCCCATCGGCGAGGCTGGCGGCAGCCAGCGCGACGTGGCCAAAGCCGCGAAAGACCGCACTGACGCCGGCCGCGGCGTCATCGAGGTCAGTCTCGGCGACCGGAAATGCCCTGACTGCGAGGAGCACACCTACCGGAATCAGTGTCCAGACTGTGGCGGCCACACGGAACCGCACTACGAGTGTGACGACTGCGGCATCGTCGTCGAACCCGACGAATCCGGCCGGGTCGAGTGCCCGCGCTGTGAGTGGGAGGTCGAGAGCCCAGAGCGCCAGACCATCGACCTCAATTCGGAGTTCCACGAGGCGATGGAGAGCATCGGCGAGCGCGAGGGGAGTTTCTCCATTCTGAAGGGCGTGAAAGGGCTGATGTCGGCCAACGAGACGCCCGAGCCGATGCAGAAAGGGGTTCTGCGGGCGAAACACGGCGTCTCCTCGTTCAAGGACGGCACCGTGCGCTACGACATGACCGACCTCCCGGTCACCTCGGTGCGCCCGGAGGAACTCGACACCACTGCCGAACAGTTCCGTGGGCTGGGCTACGAGACGGATATCGACGGCGAGCCGCTGCGCCACGACGACCAGCTAATCGAGCTCAAGGTGCAGGATATCGTCCTCCCCGACGGCGCCGCCGAGCATATGATTCGCACCGCAGATTTTGTCGACGACCTGCTCGAGCGGTTCTACGGCCTCGATCCGTTCTACGAGGTGGAGGACCGCGAGGAGCTCGTCGGGGAGCTGGTGTTCGGGATGGCGCCCCACACCTCCGCTGCGGTGGTCGGGCGGGTGGTGGGCTTCACGAGCGCTGCAGTGGGGTACGCACATCCGTATTTCCATGCAGCGAAGCGCCGGAACTGCTTCCACCCGGACACCAAACTCTGGTTCCGAGACGAGTCCGACTCGTGGCACCACGACGATATTCGGACGTTTGTCGAAAAGCGACTCGACGAGGACACGGCTGACTCCGACGACTTCGGCACACTGGTGCAGGAACTCGATGGCGATGTGTTCGTTCCCTCGATTGACGATGGCGGGAACGAGGTAGTGAAACCGATTGAAGCGGTGAGCAAGCACCCAGCATCGGAGCACATGGTGCGTGTCGAGACGCGAAGTGGGCGGGAGATTACGGTGACGCCGGACCACGAGCTGTGCCGCTGGACCGACGGCGTGGACTCTGTCACCGTGACCGAACTCGAAACCGGCGACGAAATCCCGATTCCTGCGACGGGATCGGACAAGCAACCCACGAGTGTCCACAGTGATACCGAACTGGTGACCGTCGCCGACGGCGGCGCTCCGGAAACTGACGCGGTCGCGTCTATCGAGTACGTAGCAAGCGATCTTGCGCATACGTACTGCCTCACCGTTGCGGAGACGCACACACTCGTCGCGAACGACATGTACTCGGCCCAGTGCGACGGCGACGAAGACTGCGTCATGCTCCTCTTAGACGGCCTGCTCAACTTCTCCAAGGAGTTCCTCCCCGACCAGCGCGGCGGGAAGATGGACGCGCCGCTGGTGATGTCTTCGCGTATCGACCCCTCAGAAATCGACGACGAGGCCCACAACATGGACATCGTCCGGCAGTACCCCGCTGAGTTCTACGAGGCGACGCTGACGATGGAGGACCCGGAGGCCGTTGAGGACCTGGTCCAGATCGGCGAGGACACCCTCGACACTGACGAGGAGTACCACGGTTTCGACCACACCCACGACACCAGCGACATCGCACTCGGGCCGGCGCTCTCGGCGTACAAAACCCTGGGCGATATGGAGACCAAGATGGACGCCCAGCTCGAACTCTCTCGCAAACTCCGGGCCGTCGACGAGACCGACGTGGCCGAGCGGGTCATCGAGAACCACTTCCTGCCGGACCTCATCGGGAACCTCCGGGCGTTCTCCCGGCAGGAAACCCGGTGTCTGGACTGTGGCGAGAAGTACCGCCGGATGCCTCTCACGGGGGACTGTCGGGAGTGTGGTGGTCGGATGACCCTGACTGTCCACGAGGGCTCGGTGAACAAGTACATGGATATCGCCATCCGGGTGGCCGAGGAGTTTGGCTGCCGGGACTACACCAAACAGCGTCTCGAAGTGCTGGAGCACAGTCTCGAATCGGTGTTCGTCAACGACAAGAACAAACAGAGCGGTATTGCGGACTTCATGTAGGCAGCGACGGCCGACGCCTCAGTACCGAGGCGGGTGAACTGCAGACATTCTCACCGGCCGGCGGCTTTTCCTTCTCTCCGGCCTAACCACCAACCATGTCCGAAGAAGAAATCAACGTAACAATCGGCACCACCGTATACGACGAGAACGGCAAAGCGCTCGGCGAGGTCCGAGGAATCACCGACGGCGGCTTCGTCATCAGCACTGGTGATGGCGTCGAGGCGCTCTCCATCGAACACGAACGCGCGGGCCACGAGTACGGCGAAGCTGAACTGCTCTGGCGGTGTGCTGACTGCGGCGAACTCGGCGAAGTGGAGGACATTCCCGACGAGTGTCCGAGCTGTGGCGCCGACAAGACCGCCCTCTACTACTGTATCGAGGACTGAGCCGAGCCGACAGCTCGGTTGGCGTTACATAGGCACGGCGCCGACGGCTGGTCACGCGCCGTGACTGGCCTTACTCCATATAGCCGAGGTCCCGCAGCCGCTCCTGGGTCTCCTCATCCATCTCGTCAAGCGCCTCGTCAGTCACCTCGCCCTCCGCGGCATCGGTCCACGCGCCGCCGACGCCCTCCTCGAACTCGGCGAGGGCGGCCTCAACGTCGGCTATTTCCTCGTCGTCACTGCCGGCGAGGTTTTCGGTCTCCTCCGGGTCGTCGTCCAGTCGGAACGCCTCGTCCTCGATGCGGTCGATACGGACGTACTTGGCGTCTGTGCGTCGCGCGGCGCGCATGCGCGCGTAGAACCGCGAGTCCTCGTCGAGTTCGATACCCGCGTCTGCGGCTTTCTCCTCTAACTGCTTGAGCTCGACCACCGGTCGGGAGTACTCAACGAACCCCGTCTCGCCGCTGAGGTCTGCAGCCTGCGCGGCGTCGGGGGTTTCGGCGGCCTCGAACGCGCGGTGCTGGTCCGAGAGCAGCGAGCGGGTCGGGTCGAACGCGACAGCCTCCTCCCCTGGCTCGGCGGGGGTGGCGTCGGCGTCCAGCGTGTCGAGGACGGTGTGGTAGAGGTCGACCAGTTCGACGGTTTCCTCACGGCGGCCCGGCTCGATTTCGGGATGTTTGACCATCAGCGGGACGTTAATGAGCGGGTCGTAGAGTCCGAACTCGTGGCCGTAGAGCCCGTGTTCGCCGTGAAGCTCGCCGTGGTCTGCACAGACCACGACCGCGGTGTCGTCCCACTGCTCAGTTTCCTTCAGCCAGTCGAATAGCCGGGTAAGCTGACTGTCGATATGTGCGATTTCGGCGTCGTAGAGGCCGCGGATGGCGTCCCACTCCTCGTCGTCAATGCCGCGGGCGCCAGAGTTGAACTCCTTTGAGTTCTGGCAGACCTCCGTGGAGTCGACGCCGGGCGCGAACTCGTCGCGGAACTCTTTGGGCGGGTGGTAGGGGAGATGGGCGTCCATCAGGTTGATGAACGCGAACCAGTCGTCATCGGCGTCGTCGATGAACGATTCCGTGCGGTCGATGACTCGCGGCGTCTTCGAGTCGGCACCCCCACCGGAGCTGAAGTACTCGTGGGCGGTGTTGCCCAGGCTGACGAGCTTGTCCGCGACCGTGCGGAGTTTGGGGTTGTCGTTGAGCACCTGCCACGCCTTCGCGAGCGGGCCCGAGAGCAGGTCGCCCGGCATTACCTCGAAGAAGTTGTCCTGGTCGTCGAAGCCGTCGGTGAGGTGGGTGTAGGGCGTAATCCACGCGTTCGAGGAGTAGCAGGCGGTGTCGTAGCCGTCTGCCGAGAGCGATTCGGCGAGCGTGGTCGCGCCGTCGAGGTAGGGGTTCTCCTGGTCAGCGCCGTGCTGGGAGGGGTACATCCCGGTGAACAGCGAGGCGTGGACCGGGAGCGTCCACGGTGCGGGCGCGACGGCGTTCTCGAAGACGGCGGCCTCCTCGGCGAACGCGTCGAGGCCGGGCGTTGTGGGTCGGTCGTAGCCGTAGGGGCCGAGATGGTCCTTTCGGACGGTGTCCATCACCACGAAGAGGACGTTCGGGGACGAGCCGCTGGGCATACCCCGATTAGTGGTGGAGGTCCGGATAAGCTTCCTGTTCTCCAGTGCGCCCAACTCATTCAGTATGGCCGAAAGGTATATGGTTCGCCTTCCGCACCATCCGCCTACAATCGACAGCCACGTCCTGGGCAGGACTCGCGCGTGGGCCTCTCCCGTGCCCCAGTTTGGGACGCATCCCCCTGCAGGGCCGCGCCGGACAATGCAGGGCCGCTCCTTTCTATCTCGTTAGCACCGGCTTTATCCAAGAGACCCGAGTAGGTGGCGAGTACATGGCTACGCAACCCTCCGAACCCGACAGCATTCGGGAAAACTGTGCGGACTGTGGTGGGGAGACGCTGCACGATGTCCGGGTCGAGATCCGGACGGAAAGTCAGCAAACAGAGAACACGAAGTTCTCCCGTGAGCCCTACCGGATCGTCGTCTGCAACGCTTGTGAGTCAGAGACGGCGACGCGGATGAACAACGCTTGACATCCGGTCGACGGTGCTGCCGTGGCGGGCGTGGGGGTCCGCGCGGTTCGGCACGACGCCGGCCTTTTCAGAGAATCCTGAGTGAGAACGCAGGCGCTAGGTGGTCATCGAGCGCGTCATGATACGGTTCGCTGCTGAAAACTCCTCACTCGCCGTTCCGAGGTAATGTGCCGCTCGCTTCGCTCGCGTTTCCCTACCTCGCGAACAGGCCTTCAGTCAACAGCTCACAGCCGTCTTCGGTCACGATGAGGCTGTGTTCGGCCTGCGAGACGAGCGTTCCCTGTTCCTCTTTCAACACCGGGTAGCCCTTGATTGCCCCGTCGGCCTTCAGCCGGCGCAGCGCCATCGTTGGTCGCGGCGTGTCGAGCCACCGCGCCGCGAAGGGGAGCCCGTCGAACTCCGATGTAATCTGCTCTAATGCCTGCCGAGCGGCGCGGTCACGCACCGAGCGCTCCTCCTGTAGCTCGAAAATCTGCTCGTGAGTGCCCTCGCCCACCTTCCCGCTGCCGTCGGTGGCGAACGGTTCGATAGCGACGACCTGCCCAGCCTCGAGCTCCGACGAGCGCTCGACGCCCCGATTGGGGATGGTCGGCCCTGTGTGAGCGTCGAAGTGTTCGACGCCGTGGCCCGAGAGGTTCAGGATTGGCGTGTAGCCGTAGCCGTCGATGACGTCCTCGATAGCCTGCCCGATGACCCCAACCTCGACGCCCGCGGCCACTTCCTCGACGGCCGCTTCGAGTGCCTGCTCTGCGGCCTCGACCAGTTCGTCGGTTCCCGAAAAGTCGATGGTCGTTGCCGCGTCGGCGATGTAGCCGTCGACGTGGATACCGATGTCCAGACAGACCATGTCCTCCTCGCCGAACACCGTCTCGTCGTCGGCCTCCGGCGTCGCGTGGGAGGCCTCCTCGTCGATGCTGATGTTGACGGGGAAGGCCGGCTTGCCGCCGAGTTCGACGATGCGTTCTTCGGCGTATTCGGCCACTTCGAGGTGGCTCGCGCCTGGTTCGACCAGGTCTCGGGACTCGGCCATCACGGTCGTCAGAATCTCGCCCGCCTCGCGGTGCTTCTCCACTGTTTCCTCGCTCAGATCGCCGTAGGTCATTAGCTGGTGCAAGGTCCGACGGCGGCAAAGGGGTTGCGGGTACGCGCTCCGTTTGACGGAAACGTGCTCGCCCGGCGTGGCTACTTGCTGACTTCCGTCTTGATGACCGCCGCAGGGCGACTCGTCAGCCGGAGCACCCGGTCGGTCACGCTTCCGAGCAGCGTCCGGTACTCCTCGGGTCGGCGTTTCGTCCCGAGCACGAGCATATCCATATCCTCGTCGTCGGCGTACTCGACGATTATCTCGGCTGGCTCGCCTTGACGGATGACCTCGACTGTCTCGACGCCCGCGTCAGCTGCGGCTTTCTGGACCGCCGTGAGCGTCTTCTCTCCGAGTTCTTCCAGCCCGTGCTCGGGGCCTTCGGCTTCGTCGACGTACTCGTCGCCGCTGTAGGCGGTCACGACGCTCTCATCAATGACGTAGAGGATATGGAGCGTCGCGTCGTGTTGCGCTGCAAGTTCGATGGCGTGGGTTTCAGCCGCGTCGGACGCGACGCCGCCGTCAGTCGAGAGAAGAATTCGGTCATACATAGGTCAATGTTCGCTGGAAGCGGGCAAGAACGTTTGGCCTGTTCCCGCGGTAGTGTTCAGATAAGCTGATTCCATGCGAAAGCGAACGATCTCAGCCACTCGTTAGCAGTTTCTGCTTTGGCGTTGCTGAAACAGTTTGAGAAATTGGTTGTTCTGCGTTTTACCTCACGGAAGACACGTTCGACGCTGTTTCGATTTCCATGTCGTTCGTATCTAAAATCGAGATCGTGTTTGCGACAGGCTTGCTGAAGTGGAGCCGCACCATCGACGAGAAAGATCGCGTCATCAACGTCGTGTTTTTCGCGGATTTCAGAGAAAAACCGATCTGTGAGAGCGTTATTTCTTGTCGGTTCAAGCTTTGTGTGTAGCAAATTATTTGTTTCAGGATCGACGGCAGCGTACAGCCAATATTGCTGATCATCAAGCTGAATCACAGTTTCATCAACCGCAACGTGATTCGGGCTCCGACCAGCTTCCGGCTGTAGATCGGCCTTGTGAACCCAGTTATGAACTGTGGATCGTACCCGATCAACACCGAACACCTCAAGAAACGAAACAGTATTCGAAAGCGATAATCCAGACAGATGAAGCTGAATACTGAGCTTCATCAATAGCCGCGGTGTTGCTTCTCGCTCCACAAACTCTACGTTCATCTCGTCTAAACAGCCGCTGAGGCGGTCGTTTTCGGGCATAGGTCACTTTGAAAACGCACCGCCTCACCTTTCAATCCTTATCTGAACACCGCCCAGAAAGTACCCCACAGTTTCTTACCATCTTCCGGAACAAGCCACCATTGTCCAGAATCCTCGGTACGGACGGGTTCATGTTCACAGTACGGAAGGTATCCTGCAACGCTAAGCACTTCATCACACATTGCGGGACAGTGAATCCCAAGGCGTCCTGCTGGTTCTCTATTCCCTGCTGCAACTACCGGGCATACTTCGTCCTCTCTAGATACGTAACGTGTTTCGCGGCTTAGTGAACATCGGCCTTTGCACTCGTGCGGGATCCCAATAGACATGTTCAGCAGGTCAACCCCCGAATCCGCAGCGTCATTGATGGCAGAAATTACTGCACCTCGATTCCCCCCTGGTTTGGATTCTCCTTCTTGCTTTTTGCCAATCTGAAACGTACTAAATGTTGCTTCTGGCGCCATCATTGATGCAAGTTGGAGTACAGATGAACCATGGCCTGTTGGATCAAACGTATCTGTAGAGACGTAGTCATCATGAGCTTCTTTAAAATGGATCTCAGACTGGATCTCCTGCGGTGGTTCTCCTAGTGAATCTAGTATACCGATGTGAACATCTTCTCCCTGGTCATTGGTTTCCGAAAAATTGAGAGATGATAAAAAGGACTTATAAACAAAATTGATGAAACTGTCTACATTATCGAACCGGTCTGGGATTGAAAATCTTCCGAGTCAAGAGTATACACGTCGTCGTTGTCTAACTCTACTGAAACGACTCCCTCGATGGTGCAGACTGAATCGACCTCTTTCTCTGGGAGCGTGACGCGGTATGTGGTATTACCAATCGCCTCGATATCTCGTGTCTCAACACCTGATAGAACGTTCGTGAATTCATCGTTCCCGGCTGTATACCCGACTAGGAGGCTGATGGTATTGTGGCTATCACTGCCACGCATCTTCTGGACCTCGGGCTCGATGAATTCGGGCATAGAGGAGTATAGATACCGGCTGAGTTTTAAATCTGGTCATCACCGACATGTCTGATACGCATCTGGTACAGTGACATACGAAAATAGCTGTATACTAATCATCTTCCTGCGCTCGTTGATTCTCACGTCGGTCTCGGCTGCGGCGGTTACCAATCACCGCGCCACACCTTCGACACGGTTTTGCCCACCCCAACAGAACTCTCAGCCATGAGTTCCTACGAGCGCGTCACTGCGCACGTCGAGGATGTCGAGAGCCTGCGCAAGGAGGGTCGCCGCAAGATGGACTGGGCGCTCCAGCACATGCCCATCTGCGCCTCGCTCCGTGAGGAGTTCGAGGCTGAGCAACCCTTCGCCGGCGAAACCATCGGGATGGCGATGCACGTCGAGGCCAAGACCGCGATTCTGGTCGAGACCCTCGCCCTCGGTGGGGCCGAGGTGGCCGTCACCGGCTGCAACCCGCTCTCGACCCACGACGACGTGAGTGTCGCGCTGGACGCTGTCGACAACGTCACCTCCTACGCAGTTCGGGAGGTCGACGACGATGGCTACTACACCGCCATCGAGTCCGTCATCGACCACGAGCCGACCATCACCGTCGACGACGGCGCGGACATGGTGTTCCGCATCCACCAGGAACACCCCGAGCTCATCGACTCCATCGTCGGCGGGGCCGAGGAGACCACTACGGGCGTCCACCGCCTGCGCGCGATGGACGACGACGGCGAACTCCACTACCCGATGTTCGCGGTGAACGACACGCCGATGAAGCGCCTCTTCGACAACGTCCACGGCACGGGCGAGTCGGCGCTCTCGGCCATCGCCATGACTACGAACCTCTCGTGGGCCGGCAAAACCGTCGTCGTCGCCGGCTACGGCTACTGTGGCAAGGGTGTCGCCTCGAAGGCCGCCGGACAGAACGCCAACGTGGTGGTCTGTGAGGTCGAACCCCGGAAGGCCCTCGAAGCCCATATGGAGGGCTACGACGTGCTCCCGATGGAGGACGCCGCCGCGGTGGGTGACGTGTTCATCACGACCACGGGCAACCGCGACGTAATCACGCGCGAGCATTTCGAGTCCATGCAGGACGGCGTGCTGCTGGCCAACGCGGGCCATTTCGACGTGGAGATCAACCTCGAGGAACTGGACGACCTTGCGACCGCGCGCTATGAAGCCCGTGACGGCGTCGAGAGCTTCGAGATGGCTGACGGTCGCCGCCTGAACGTGCTGGCGGAGGGTCGACTCGTCAACCTCGCCGCGCCCGTCGGCCTGGGCCACCCTGTCGAGGTCATGGACCAGTCCTTCGGGATTCAGGCGGTCTGTGTCCGGGAGATCGTCGAGAACGGTGCCGCCTACGACGCCGGCGTCCACGAGGTGCCTGACGAACTGGACAAGGAGGTCGCGGAGATCAAACTCGACGCCGACGGCGTCGAGTTCGACAGCCTCAGTGACGAGCAGCGCGAGTATATGGACTCCTGGCAGCACGGGACGTGAACTACCGTACGTTTTAGAAATTAGAAATTAGTCGGGGCTTTCCACACAATGGTTAACCATTCTCTTCAGTCCGTACAGGACATGGCTCCTGATGGAAGAGCATCAACTCGGGAAAATATACACAAACGATCAGTTTAATCCGACAGTATATAGCGAATCGCCGTTTAGGTCATCTGGTGCATCACCTGACGGCAGTTGCACTGGGCACAACGAACTGAATGCATATACGGATCGATACACTAGATGCACCGCGGATGCAATTGGATATACTCATACTGATCAATTCTAAATGAACCGACGGAATACCCTCTTGACACTTATAAGCGGTTTTCTACTCATTTCGGGCTGTTCCGACTCTCCACGTGGGGAGACCAAGACAGGAACACCAAGTTCGACGCCGACTGCGGCGCTCTCTGACCTCGATCCCGAAGCGCTCCTTCCACAGGAGGGGGACGGGTGGCGCCACGTTAATTCGAAGAATTACACGTGGACCCATCTAGGGGCTGATGACGGTATTAAGGGTTACTACGAAAAGGATGGCGCGCTTCGTGCCGAGGTCATCATAATGAAGGTATCTGACGATGGGGCGGGGAGTACAGCCGAGCGTGAGGCCCGCACCCTTTACTGTCAAGCTGGCTGGCAAGTTGTCGTCGTCCGCGGGCCGTTTGCCGTTGCGGCTAGCACGGGAACACCACGAAAGAGCTTCACCCCTGAAGCGCCACCAACGATGGATCAGACGGCCATCTCGGAGAGCGAAGACGCGGTCGTGACGCTACTATCGAACTCACCGCGCCTAAGCAGGGAGATGATCGCCGACCAGCGACTGAGAGATTCGGATTGTTAAGTAAATCACCATTTTTAATCCGATTCAACTGACGTGCCCGCGACGGTTGGTAAATCTCAGAGAGGCCCTCTCCGATCATCTCTTGTACGTTCCTCATTGCTCTCAATGCGGTTCCTTCTGAGGGAACGAGCGTTGGCACCGACCCGCTTTTCCCCGCCCACGACTCACTTCCACATATGCCCACGAACAAGAAAGGTGACCGCCGAGAGCGCGAACTCGTCAACCGGTTGGACGACGCCGGCTTCGCGGTCATGCGCGCCCCCGCCAGCGGCGGCGCAACCCAGCGCGAACTCCCGGACGTGCTCGCGGGCAACGGCGAGGAGTTCTACGCTATCGAGGCCAAATCCTCGAAGGGCGACCCCATCTATCTCACCGGCGAGGAGGTGCAGGCGCTGGTCTACTTCGCCCAGAACTTCGGTGCCAAACCCCGCATCGGCGTCCGCTTCGACCGCGAAGACTGGTACTTCTTCCACCCCGGCGACTGCTACACCACCGACGGCGGCAACTACCGCGTGAAAAAGGAGACGGCACTCGCCGACGGCACCGACATGGCTGAACTCGTTGGAGATACCGAGAAAGTCACACTCGAGGAGGCGACCAGAGCTGGGAGCGCGACCGGTGACGACGAGGGTGACGCGGACGCCGACGAGGCGATTCGCCAGCTGCTCGAGTCCGTCGCCGATGGCACCCTCAGCGTCGAGGAGGCTGCCGAGGCACTCTCCTGATCTGGGGCCCGCAGCCCTCGAACCCGCTGTGGGGTCGCATCGAAGTGTTTTAGGCTGCCGACGCGGCATTCCGAGTATGGATATCGACAAGGATATGCGCCCGAAAATCGCCCTCTCGCTGGGCGCAGTCGCCTTGCTCGTCGCTGTGTTCGTCGGCATTGGCGTCACCTACGGCGGCGCTGGCCTCTCCGCGGCCGGTGGCTACGCTCTCATCGGCGCACTAATCGGCTTCGTCCTGTTGATGGGCGTCGTCGGCGCGTATCTCTCCTCTCGCGAGTAACTACGCAGCTTCTTCGGCTGGATCTCGGTCCCGCCAGTCCACGCGCTCCGCAGCAGGCGTCTCTCGGAGGCGCTGCCGGTAGAGTTCCAGCGGATGGTCTGCCTCGTCGCGGTGACCGTTCTGGTTCGTACAAATGCCGTACGCCGCGAGCGTCTCGCAGCCAGGTGGTGGGTACTGTGCACCGCGTTTCTCGCTGACTCGGGCGACCACGTAGCTCACCTGCCGCCCAGACAGGGTCGTGTCCGCACAGAACGCCACGGCCTCGGGTTCATCCAGCCCCACTGCAGCGAGGAACGAGAGGAGCGCAAACGCCTCCCGTTCGTCCAGTTCCTCCTCACGAGCCCGTTCGCGGAGCGCTGCAATACAGTCCGGAAACAGCTCCGGGAGCACCGCGTCAATCTGGCGGACGTTTGTCCGCTCGCCCAGCAGGCTCCGGAGCGTCGAGAGCGGCTCCTCAAGTGCGTCGCCGAGCGCCTCTGCGCGCTCCTCGTCCAACTCAAACGGGAGCCCCTCGGCCACGCGGCGGTGGACCGCCTCGACTAACAGCCCACGGCCATCGGCGCCGTAGAGCTCCGCTTTCTGGACGCGAACTTCGCCCTCGGCGAGTTCGCGGTTGACCAGCCGCCACGGCTCGCCCCAGTCGCCGGCCGAAAGCGCGAGATACGCCGCAACGCCGACGCGGAACCACTGTTCGTCGCCACGGCCCGCACTGGAGCGCCCGGCGGCGCCCGGCCGGCCCGCCACGGTCTCCTCCCGGACGGCTCCCTCGAGATCGAACTCCCCGAGGACCCGCGGGAGCGAGACGGTGGCGTCGGTAGTGCTTCGGAGGCCGTCGTCGCCCCCCTCGATATCCTGGGCGAAGCGGCCTGCGGCCGTCGACGCCTCCGCGGCGGCGTACTTCTGCACGGCTTTTTCGGACGCCAACAGGGAGACCAGCAAGCGCGCGACGGGGTAGGAGAGCAGTTCGTCACGGTCGCTCCATTGTGCTGGTTCGGCGGGGGCGGTGGTCCCCTCGGTGAGTGCACGCTTCACGCGTTCCCGGCCGCGCTCGACGGCGGGGTCGCCCTCGGCGGCCAGGGCGGGGACGGAGACCCCGAGTTCGCCGACGGCCTCGCGGGCGTCGTCGAAGAACGGGTAGCGAGCGTGAAGCGGCTGCATACTCCCCGCTTTCGGAGCCCGGAGAATAAGCCCACCGACCTTTTGCTGCGCTCGGAGGCTTCGGCTCCTCGCTGGCAAAAGCTCGACCAAAAGCCGGCGTCGGCCCCTTTGGGGCCTCCGTGGCCCGCTCGCGTTGCTCACTCGTGGGGGAGTACGTTGGCCCACACAGAACAGTACCGCACAGCACCGTACCGAACCTGACTACTCCTCGCCGTCCAGCGACAGCGCAGCCAGCAACGCTTCCAACTGCACCTGCTCGTTCGCACCCTCGGCGATGCGGTAGTCCGCTTCGCCGAGTCGTTCCATCAGGCGCACGACTGCGCGGTCCGAGAGCTCGAACTCCCAGGCCGAGCGGTGGAGCTGGTCGATGATGTCCCCGCCGGCCATCCCCACGTCCGTCAGCAAGGTGTCCAGCGTTGCGCGAGCCTTCGGGAAGTCGCCGTCGACGGCAGCGGCGACCATCTCCTCGATATCCTCAGGGCGAGCGGTCGCGGTGACGGCGTAGACGGCCTCCGCGTCGACGACGTCGCCGGTCGTGGCAGCGGCCTGCAGACTGTTGATGCCTCGGCGCATGTCGCCGTTGGCGGCGTAGACCAGCGCGTCGAACCCCTCGTCGGTCACCTCGATGGCCTCGATCTCGGCAATCTCTCCCAGTTGGTTGGCGATGGCCTCGTCCGAGAGCGGGGAGAAGCGAAACACCGCACACCGGGACTGGATTGGGTCGATGATTTTTGAGGAGTAGTTACACGAGAGGATGAAGCGGGTGTTGTCCGAGAACTGCTCCATTGTTCGGCGCAGCGCTGACTGGGCGTCACTCGTCAGGGAGTCGGCCTCATCGAGGAAGATGATGCGGTAGTCGTGGCCGCCGAACGCCGACCGCGCGAAGCTCTTGATGCGGTCCCGGACCACGTCGATCCCGCGCTCATCGGAGGCGTTGAGTTCGAGGAAGTTCCCCCGCCAGTCGTCACCGTAGATTTCGCGGGCGATGGCGGTCGCCGAGCTGGTCTTCCCGATGCCCGCCGGCCCCGAAAACAGCAGGTGCGGGAGCTCTCCGCCCGCAATGTAGCTCTGGAGCCGTTCGATGGTCTCCTCCTGCCCGTGGATATCCTCGAGGGTCTGTGGCCGATACTTCTCGATCCAGATCTCCCGGCCCGTTCCCCCGCTCTCGGCGTCGGCCTCGCTCATACTGTGACGGGCGGCCGCGGCGGGCATAAACGGACCGGAGCAGCGCGGTCGGCGACGACAACGGTAAACCGCGGGAGCGCGCCGTGGCCACTATGGAGGTCACTGCACGGGTCGTTGGCGAGTCAGAAGAACGGCTCACCCTGCCCGACGACGCCGACTACGCGGCGCTGGTGCGCGAACTCGGCTACAGCCCTCACGAGGTGACCGTGCTGGTCGACGAAACCCCCGTCCCGGAGGACGCTCCAGTCGAGGCCGACCGGGTGAAGGTGCTGCGACTGGTCGCGGGCGGCTGAGCCACTCGCTCCGGCGTTCTCGAAACCCACGAAGGCCAGACTGACCCGGTGCGTCGACATTTTGTACCCCGAGCACATCTCCCCGATATGAATGGCGGTCCCGCCTTGCCGAACGTCGGGCCCGGTCCCGACCCGCTCTCCATCTCGGCACTCGAGGCCGACTTTGCGGTGCTGCTCCTCCACCGGGATTTCTACTGCAGTGAGTGCCGCCAACAGGTCCGACGGGTCAAACGCCGCTACGACGAGTTCGAGACACGGGACGCCGAGGTGCTCTCGGTGCTCCCAGAGGCCCGTGAGACCGCTGAAGCGTGGCAGAAACAGTACCACCTGCCGTTTCCGGTGCTCGCTGACGCCGAGAAACAGTGGGGCGAGTGGTTCGACCAGCCCCGGAAATACGGCCTGCTGGGGCGGATTCACGACATTATTGGGCGGATGCCTGCCGCAATCGTCCTCGACCTGCGCTGGAGCGACCCGATGGAGACGTTCGCCCAGCGCGGCGACTCCAAAACCGACCGCCCCAGGGTCGATGAACTACTCGCGGCTATCGACGAGGCGGCTACGGTGGGTGCCGACAGCACGCCCGAGGACCGTGAGGCCGCCGCAGACGCCGTCGCAATGGGGGCAACAGGGCTTCCACCAGAAACAAAAGGGGGTCGTGAACCGACCGGCGCACCCGAAACAGGGGAAACGGCGGAAGCCGAGGGCCCTGCCGAAACGGATGGCGCAGCGGCTGCAACCGAAACCGGGGAACCACAGGAACCGTCCGACGCAGGGGCGGCTTCGGAAGCAGGCGAAACAGCCGACACAGCGCCTGCAACCGAGGAAACAGCGGGAACTGAGAACGCTGGCCCACTACAAACCGACGAAGGAGACGCCGAAGATGGTGCCGAGCCTGCTGAGACTGCTGACGACGGTGCGAACTCCGACACCGCAAGCGAGGCAAAAGACGGTGGCGACGCTGCTGACGATGGCGAGGAGAGTGGCGACGACGAGACGGCGGCTGCCGACGAGCCACCCGAACCGGTCACCGTTCCGGCCGCTGTCGACCTGCCGGGTGACGTGGAACTCCGGCGGGCGGTCACGGAGGACGCGATGCCGGTCATCCGTGTCCTCCACGGCGCACTGCTCGAGATCGACGGCTCGACGGTGCGGCAGGCGGTCGACCGAGGTGACGTCATCGTCGCCGACGTCGGCGGCTGGGTCGTGGGTGCGCTGGTGCTCGAGGACAATCACATCGACGCGCTCGCGGTTCGCCGCGAGCACCGAAAACAGGGGCTCGGGAGGGCACTGGTCGAGACGGCCGGTGCAGAGATTGGCGGCCCGATGACCGCAGATTTCCGCGCTGGTGTCCGTGGGTTCTGGACCGACCTTGACTTCGAAATCGAGCAGGAGGGCGCTCGATTCTACGGCATCCGCCGGTAGGTCAGAGCGGGCGATACATCACGACTGCCGAGTCCGGGCAGAGGTCACTGAACTCCGCAGAGCCACGGACTGGCTCCGGAATCGCCGATCGCTCCACCCGCTCGCATCCCAGAGCGGCGAAAAAGTCGGCGGCGGTCGTCGTCAACAGGGACAGCGACTCGATGCCGGCATCGCTGGCCTCGGCCTCGACTGCGCGAACCGCAGCACGTCCGTATCCGTCTCCACGATACCGTTCCCTCACCACTGCAGAGCGCAGCAGGCCGTGCTCGCCGTAGCGCTCGATGCCGATACAGCCGACCCGGCCGGGGTCGGCACGGACGACGGAGAGCACGGGGCCGTCGTCGCGCTGTGGGCCGTTCAGGTCCGAAACTGGGAGATCGGCGCTTTCGAGCAGACGGTGGACCCACTCGACGCCCGAGCCGGTGGCTGGAACGAGGTCGACAGCAGGCCCGTCGTCGGTGGGATTATCGCTGTCTGCCCTCTCAGCGTCGGGTTCGTCGCGCATCCTCAGACCAGCGGGCCGACCAGGTCTCGGCCGGCATCGAGGACAGCCTCGACCCGATCCTGAGAGTCGGCCTCCGCGTAGACGCGGAGTTTGGGTTCGGTTCCGGATGGCCGAACGAGCAGCCAGGAGCCGTCCTCACAAAGCAGTTTGAAACCGTCGAGGGTGACCGTTCGGTCGACGGGGACGCCAGCGACTTCGTCCGGAATCACGTCCTCCAGCTCCGCGAGGACGCGAGCCTTCTCGGAGTCGGGGCAGTCCAGACTCACCTTGTCGGCGACGATGGCGCCGTGTTGGTCTTCCAGTTTCTCGACCCGCTGGACGTAGGGCCCGGCCGCCTCCACCGCTGCTGCGAGCAGCGCCATCAGGACGCCGTCTTTCTCTCGCACGTGGCCTTTCACGGAGAAGCCGCCCGACTCCTCCCCGCCCATCAGCGCGTCGTGAGTCCCCATCGCGTCGGCGACCCACTTGAAGCCGACAGCCGTCTCCACGACCTCCTCGCCGTGGGCGTTGGCGACCCGGTCAATCATGAACGTCGTCGAGACAGTGCGGACCGCCGGCCCCTCGTTGTGCTCCAGCAGCGCGTCGTAGGTGGCGGCGAAAAAGAGGTTCTCGTCCAGATACCCGCCCGGCGTGGCGACGGCGATGCGGTCGGCGTCGCCGTCGTTGGCGATACCCAAGTCGGCCTTGCCGCTGCGGACGTAGTCGACCAGCTCCTGAAGGTTCTCTTTCGTCGGTTCTGGCGCGCTGCCGCCGAACTCGGGGTCGGTCTCACAGCGGATTCGATCGACAGTGGCACCCGCAGCTTCCAGTGCCTCGCCGGTCACTCCCCGTCCGGAGCCGTGCATCGCGTCGTAGGCGACTGTGAGGCCCGAGAGGTCGAGCTTCGAGCCTCGCTCGCGGGTCGCGTCGCTCCCCGCTCGCGCTTCCGAGGAACTCGCTGCGCTCGTTCCTCGTGTGAAGCCGAACGACTCGACTAGCTCCGTCACCGCCTCGACGTGCGGGGTGACGAGGTCGTCGCGAACGACGACGCCGTGGTCCGCCTCGGGGAGCGCCTCGGGCTCGCGAAGGTTGGCCTCGATGCGGTCTGTGACCTCCGGCATCGCCGGCGCGCCGTCGTCGGGGAAGTATTTGATGCCGTTGTACTCCGGGGGGTTGTGGGAGGCCGACAGCACGACGGCGCCGGAATAGTCGCGGTCGACGACGTTCCAGACCGCGGTCGGCGTCGGGCAGTCCCGTTCCGGGAGGACGGCGTCGAAGCCGTTCTTGATGAGTACGTCGGCGACGCTCTCGGCGAACCCCGGCGAGGAGGGCCGGGCGTCATAGCCCACAATCACGGGAGCGTCTGCTCCTTCCTCGCGGAGGTAGTCGGCGACCCCCTGGGCAACGATGCGGACGCGTTCGTCGGTGAACGTGTCGAGGGTGGCGCGCCAGCCGTCAGTACCGAAGTGGATGGCGTCGGTCGGGTTAGTCATGTTTCGTTGTTGGTGGGTGGGGGGAAAAAGCCGCCCCGTCCCGCGCGCTTTTCACGCACGACCCCGTTGTTCCTGGTAATGACCCGTGTCGTTACCGTCAGCGGTAGTATGCGCGACGGGAGCTACACGAAAGCGGCCCTCCACTATGCGCTCGACGCCGCCGAGACGGCCGGTGTCGAGACGGACTTCATCGACCTTGCGACTGTCGACCTGCCCCTCTACGATCCTGACGTCGACACCGAGGATGCCGGTGACGCCACCGACCTGCTGGCCCGGATGCGAGCCGCCGACGGCGTCATCCTCGGCTCACCGGTCTACCACGCCTCCTACTCCGCGGCGTTCCGGAGTTTCCACGACTACTGTGGCTTCGACGAGTACGAGCACACCGTCGTCGGCCTGCTGTGTTCGGCCGGGGGCGGCACCATCGCAGGCACGCTCGGCGACATGCGCAGCACCGTCCGTGGCGTCCACGGCTGGACGCTCCCGATGGAGGTTGGGCTGCGTGGCGCCCGGAACATGTTCGAGGAGCGCGAGCACGCGGCCGAACCGGGCGAACTCGGTAGCGATTCGGAGTATCGCTTCACCGACGACAGTCTGCGGGCCCGGACCTGCAAGCTCGGCTATCGGGTGGGGACCTACGCCAAGCGCGCACCCGAGTTCATCGGAATCGAGGACGAACCAGAGTGGGAGGCCTAATCCTGTTATCGCCGACCCCGGCGTAACCCGGTTCATGCTGCAGACCACGACCAGAGCGTTCGTCTGGGTCGAGGGTTATTCGCCAACGAGCCGTTCTTTCTGTCGGCGCGAGAGCTGTTTGATCTCGTACTCCCGGGACATCGCCGCGGACTGACTCTCGAACGTTTCGACGTGCACGGGTTCGACGGGTGTGCGGCCGCGTGTGTATTTCGCGCCCTCGCCGGCGTTGTGCTCAGCGACGCGACGCTCCACGTCCGTCGTGTAGCCTGTATAGAGGCTCCCGTCAGCACACGCGAGGACGTAAACGTAGTGCACGGTCGTGTGACTGCGCGGTCGCTGGTAAACGGTGTGGTCGAAATGGGGGAGCAAATCGGTCAGGCGGTAGGTACCTACCACCCGACCGATACCGACGCGGTCAGTTTCGCGGTACCCCGTCAGAGTTCGTCGTGCGGTTGCGGTCCCGAGCAACCTCAGCGATTCCCGCGTTCGCGGCACACGACGGGCAGGCACTGAGCCGACCGTCTTGATCCGTGAACACGCGAGCGAAGCGCTCCGAGACGTGTGAGCCGCAATGGTCACAACGTGACATCGTGCTGCCGGCTTCCACCGGTACCGGCATGGAGTACTACGTGAACCACGGTTGAATAAGCTTGTGCCTCCTTCCCATGGGTTGTCGACTCATCCCACACAACAAACGGCCGGATTACGGCCGGGCAGCGAGGCCCGGTCGAGTCGTGTGAGTCTCCGGCAAACCGAACTCGCCCGAATTCACCGCCGTGGAGTGCTCCCTCCGGTTGATTTGGGAAATCTTATTAAGTGCCGTCCAGTAGCATGGAGTGCACATGTCCAACCTTATCGTCAAGGCGGCTGTCAAGGAGAATCTCGATGAGAAGAACGTCGCTTCGGACTTCTACGATGCGCTCGACGAGGAGGTCGAAGAGCTGCTCGAGGATGCAGCCCGGCGCGCCGAGGAGAACGACCGGAAGACGGTCCAGCCGCGCGACCTCTAAATTCGGTTTATCCGTCCCCGCTTTTTGCTACCGCTCCCCGAGAGCGACTCGCTTAGTCGGCTGATTCGACCGGTCTGACCTCGACATCGTCGTCGCTGCCCACGTGTAGTTCGTCGGCTAGCCCGACGAACAGTCCGTGCTCGACCACGCCGGGCACTGCCGAGAGTGTCGCCGCCAGCGCGTCTGGCTCCGCAATCGCGCCGAACGCACAGTCGAGCAGGAGATTGCCGTTGTCCGTGACGACGGGGCCGTCCTTCCGCTCTGCCGCCCGAAGCGTCGGGTCGCCACCAGCCGCTCGGACGGCGTCAGCGACGGGGCGGCGAGCATCGGGGAGCACCTCAATCGGCACCGGATAGTCGAGCGACGTTGCCAGTTTCGAGGGGTCTGCGACGACGATGAAGCGGTCCGCGTCGGCATCGACAAATTTCTCGCGTGCGTGGGCACCGCCGCCGCCTTTCACCAGCGCACCCGAGTCGGCCACCTGGTCGGCGCCGTCGATGGCGATATCGACGGTCGCCTCCTCGAGGGTGGTCAGCGGGATGCCGGCCTCCTGTGCGAGTTGGCGTGCCTGAAAGGAGGTGGGGATGCCCCGAACGTCGAGCCCTGCGTCGACTCGATCGCCGAGGGCCCGGATAGCGTGGGCGGCCGTGCTTCCCGTTCCGAGGCCGACCACCTCGCCGTCACTTGGGAGTTCGGCGGCCGACTCTCCGGCCCGCCGTTTCCCTGCCTCGCTGCCGCCGGTCTGCTTCATACCCGGCGTTAGACCCCGGGGTGGAAAGGCGCTCCGGCGTCTTAGCGGCAGTATTTATCTCTCTCGCGGGCGACTCTTGGGCGAATGCTCGACGCTGGCACGCTCGTGGCGTTCCTCCCCGCGGTGCTTGCAATCGTCGTCGCACCCGGACCGGGTACGGTCTACACGATGACCGCCAGTCTCCGGGCCGGGCGGACCGCGGGGCTGGCGGCGGCGCTCGGGACGGCGACGGGCGTGCTCGCTCACACCGCGGCGGCGGTGCTAGGGCTGTCGGCGCTGCTGCGGACGAGCGCGCTGGCCTACGCCCTCGTGAAGTACGTCGGCGCGGCATATCTGGTCTACGTCGGTCTCCGGACACTTCGTGCGGAGGGAGAGTTCGAGTTCGGCGACATCGTCACCGATGATCGCTCGCTCCCGCGAACCTACCGTGCCGCCGTCGCTATCAACGTCTCGAACCCGAAGGTGGCTGTGTTCGTGCTGGCGTTTCTCCCGCAGTTCGTCCCCGCCGGGGTGAATGCGACGCTCCAACTGTCGGTCCTCGGAGCTCTCTACGCACTCGTAAGCCTCGCCTACCTCGGCGTGGTCGCAGTGTTTGCGGCCCGTACTCGGCATCTGATACTGGAGACGCCGTGGTTCAGCCGGTTGGTTCGGTACGCAAGCGGGAGCGTGCTACTCGGCTTCGGCGTCGCGCTCGCAGTGGAGGAGCGCCCCGTCTGAGCCGCAGCGGGGTTTGATAGGGTCGGCGTGCCTATCTTCGGTATGACTCGAACCGCTGTCGTCGTCGGCGTCGGCCCCGGGCTGGGTGCATCAGTTGCTCGGACGTTCTCCGAACAGGGCTGTGCGGTCGCGCTGCTGGCTCGTTCCTCGGACTTCATCGAGGAACTGGCTGCGGAGCTCGGTTCAGATGCGGTCGCGGTCACCTGTGACATCGCGGAGGAAGCAGCGGTGGGTGACGCCTTCGCCACGGTCCGGGCGGAACTCGGTGCTGTGGACGTGCTCGTCCAAAACGCCAGCGCGGCGTCCTGGGACGGGTTACTGGAGTGCTCGACGAACTCGTTCGACCGCGCGCTGGACGTTGGCGCCCGCGGTGCTTTCCACTGTTCGCAGGTAGCCGTGGAGGACATGCTCGATAACGACGGCGGCACGGTCATCTTCACTGGCGCTACAACGTCCGTGCGCGGCCGCGAGGGGGCAGTCGGGTTCTCTGCGGCGAAGTTCGCAGCCCGCGGTCTTGCGGAGTCAATGGCTAGGGAACTGGGCCCTGAAGGAATTCACGTCGCCCATGCCGTCCTCGATGGCGGGATTTTGCCCCCAGAACGCGAGGTTGAGAATCCAGAAGAATACCTCGACCCTGATGCGATTGCTGAGAGCTACTGGCACCTCGTGGAACAGGACCGCGCAGCGTGGACACTGGAACTGGACCTGCGCCCGCACGTCGAGGAGTTCTGATTACGGGTCAGTGACGCCGACAACCGAAACGGGCCCATCCGCGAACGAGATTGTCCCACTCCTGCCTGCTGCGACGACTGTGAGTGGGGCTGGCTTCGCTGGGGTGTCTGTTGGGTACCACGGGCGCCCCGGCGCGACGAGGACGAACGCGCCGTCGTCGCCGCCGAGATACGCGAACTCCTCGTCGGGCGAGCCCTGGAGGTCGAACAGGTCGTCCAGCGCCGCAGCGGCTTCGGGAACGTCCTCGACGACGATTCCGACCTCTGCAACGTCGAGCAACGAGTGCGGGCCGAACGGCTCCGTCGGCCCGTCACGCCCGGTACGGGCGATGAGTTCCAGCACGTTGCCTGCCGGGTCGACGGCGTAGACGGCGGTGGCGTCGAGAAACTCATAGCGGAACTGCGTCCGGCCGTCGTCGCTGAGTAGCGGGCTCCGGTCCCCAAGCCACGCCGCAGCGGCGTCAACGCTGCCGCCGGGAACGGTGAAGGCGACGTGGTAGGTGGGGGTTCTACCGGGCTCTGCCTGTCGGAAATCCATGGAAGAGGCGCCGACGGCGACTGCAAAGCCGTCGTCGGTGTCGCTCACGGGGAGGCCGAGCGTCTCGGCGTAGAACGAGCGCAGCGCTGCGGGGTCGGCCGTCGAGAGCGTGAGATGGCGGAGACGTGTCACTCGAGGCGGTCGAGGACGGCCTGTGGCTCGTAGGCCAGGTTGAGCGACCGGGAACGGCCGCGGCCCTCCACGTCGGCGTACTCCGTCTCGACGACGTCGAGCTGTTCGAGCTTGTTGATAATCTCGGAGTAGCGAGTGTAGCCCAGCTCCGTGCGCTCGTGAAACGCCTCGTACACGTCGCCGGCCTGCTCGCCGCCGTGTTCGGCCAGTACTTCCACCAGCCCGCGCTCGGAGTCGGAGAGTCCACGCAGGCTGCGCGCGAGGTGGACGTATTTCGAGCGCTCGTAGGCCTCCTGGATGTCTCCTTCCGAGACGGTGCGGGAGCCACGCATCTCGGCGTTGAGGCCGGCCCGGCGCAGGAGGTCAATGCCGACCCGGAGGTCGCCGCTCTCGGCGGTGCGTTCGGCTACTGTGTCGAGTTCCTGTGTGCCCAGCACCCCGTCGTGGAAGCCGCGTTTCACGCGCTCGCCCAGGATGTCGGCGATTTCGGGGGCGTCGTAGACGGGGAAGTAGACGTCTTCGGGCCGGAACACGCTCTGCACGCGGGGGTCGAGTTCGTCCATCACGCCGAGCGAGAGGTCCGAGGAGACGATGACGACGCCGATGCGAGCCCCCGAATGCGCTTCGTGGGCGCGCAGGAGCGAGTAGAGGGTATCGGAGGCCTCGTTCTCGTAGAAGAGGTAGTTCACGTCGTCCAGCGCGACGATTAGCACTTCATCCTCCTCGACGAGCCGGTCGGCCACCTGGCCGAAGAGTTTCTTGAACGAGACGCCAGAGGAGGGTGGTTCGTAATCGAAGACGCTCTCGAACAGCCGGGAGAACACGGCATAGCGGGTGGCGTCGACCTGGCAGTTCACTCGAACCGTGCGGACGTTGGGCGCCTCCACGCCGAGTTCGCTGAACAGCTTCTGGACCGCCGTGGTCTTGCCTGTCCCTGGCGGCCCGCGGACGACGGTGTTGAGCGGGCGGGAGCCACGGACGGCCGGGCGGAGTGCGTATTTCAGACTCTCAAGCTGGCTCTCCCGGTGTTTGAACGTCTCGGGGACGTAATCTACTTCGAACACGCCCTCGTTGCGGAACACCGATTCGTCCCACGAGAGCATCCCATCTGGGTCCCCGGTCATGGCTTTCTCTGTCGGCGGTGAGCACTTAACGGTTTACGAACGATGGGTAGACGGCTCACACTGTGTGGGGTTTGTCCCACCACCGTTTGCGCTGCGGGGCGGCGGAGCCGTCCCTCGGCAAACGCTGGACCATCACCAGAAGGCACGAGCTTCTGGGTCGCAGCCAGAAATCGACGGTTTCTGGCGACAAAAGCATCCTCACTCTCGATGGTCGCGCGGTCAGCAAACCAAGAAGCTGATGCAGAATCAGGCCAGCGGCGTTCGCTCGACGACCGTCCCGTCGTAGTTGGGGTACTGCTCAACGATCTCGCCGTCGGGCACGTCGCCGTCCTCGACCATCTCCTCCAGCAGCCACCACGCCACCTCGACGTGGTCAGATTTGACGGTGTAGAACTCCTCGGGGACGCCGAGTTCCTCGAAGCGCGCGGGGTCGGCGAAGCTCTTGCCGTAGACGAGCGTGCCGTCGTCGGTCACGTCGTCGAACTCCCGGCGGACGTTTCGGGCCATCCGCTTCAGGCGGCGGCGGTGCTGGGCGGCATCTTTGAAGACGGAGGTACAGAAGTAGACCTTCTCGTGGTCGCCCATCACGTCGAGAATCTCCTCGCGGTCGCCGTCGACGGCGCTCATGTGGCCCTCTTTGAGCTCGAACCCTTCCTCCTGCATCCGCCGGTAGTTGCCGTCGGACATCTCGAACTCGTTGATGTTACAGAAGTCGGCGGCGCCCTCGTCGATGAGTTCCATGAACTCCGGTTCGGGCCGGATGCCGGGAATCTCGAAGGCGGGGGTGAGCCCCTCCTCGCGGGCGATGTAGAGGATCTCCTCCCACTCGGTGCCGTGCATGTCGCCCCACAGCTCCAGCGGTGGGTGGAAGCGAATCTCGTCAAGTCCAGCTTCAGCGAGGCGGCGCATGTTCTCTCGCCCGCCCGGAATCCCGGTGTAGAGGTGGATGTGGTGGTCCTCGCCGAACTCCTCTTTCAGCAGCGAGATGTAGTGGCAGGTGCGTTCGAGCACCTCCTGTGGCTCGCCCCCGGTGATGGAGGAGCCCAGTGCGTCCATCCGCTTTGCCTCGGTAAGCACGTCATCGTCGGTCTCGACGGGCCGTTCGTTGGCGTACACCTGCCCGACGTTCTTTCGATTTTCGCCGAGCGGGCAGTAAAAGCAGTCCCGCTGGTCACAGTAGCCGTAGACGAACATCACCATCTTGCCGCCGGCGGCACACTGTTCACAGCCCTTCGAGATCATTCAGTTACCTGAGATACCGGGCCGAGCCCCAAAAACTGCACGGTGCGGCTGTGTGCCGACCCCTCACGCTTCCTACCCCTTCCACACGTACCAGAGCATCGGCGCTGCGAACACGAGTGAGAAGGCGCCGGCGTACGCTGCCACCAGCCCGCCGCCCTCGGCGCCGTCGCCGACGAGCAGCCAGAACACCGGCCCAGCTACGAGCGCGCTTAGCCCGAACAGCGCGACGATTACCCGCTCCGCCCGGCCGATTGGGTCGGCATTAGTTGGCGCGGCGACGCCCGCTCTGAGCGCCTCGTGCATCTGTGCCGCTCGTTCCCGCGGGACTGCGAGCACGCGTGGGTTGCTGAAACTGTCCGCACCGCGGGTGTACCCCAGCCAAAACACCGTCACCGACCCGAGCGAGAGCGAGCGGACGCCCGACAAGCCGGTCAGGTCGACCGATTTCCGCTGTGTCTCCAGCCGAAAGTCGGCGTCGATGGTCGCCTCGGTGTTGAGTGTCATCGCCAGGAGGCTCGCTCCGACGAGCAGTACGGCGACGGTAACACCGGCAGCCCATGAGTACACGAACGCCGACAGGAGCAGGGCCGCGCCGACGACAGCGGCCACAGCCTGCCCGCGACGGCTCGGCTGCCACACGTCCTCGGCGGGCGTGATATCCCCCGTGAGCAGCGCCGTAAGTATCGGCGGTCTTGCGAACCCGAGGACGGCCACGAGGACAGCGCCGGCCAACACGAGCCCCCACGAGCCATCCAGCGCGAGGGCGACCCCCACTACCACGGCAGCGAGTCCGAGCAGCAGCCCGACTCCCCAGAGCGCCGCGTACATCCCGTAGTGCAGCAGGGCCAGCCACGGATCGGTTTCCGGACTGACCGTCCACGAGAGCGCGCCATCGTCGGCATCCCCCGAAGGCGGCGCGTGAGACATGGCCGTCGGTTGGCACTCGTCCCTAATAATTCAATCCTCATCTGAACTCCGCCTTACAGGGAGAGACAATACCGAAGCTGCTTCCCGCGAGGGTTGATTTCCCCTCAAGCCAGTCGAAACGGTATCAGCTCTGTCACAGCCCGGTCCGGGCTGCCCCGCTCTCTCTGCCCGCACCCGTTCGACTCGGCTGGTACCCGGTATCACTGGTCGCGGCCGCTACTGGCCGAGATAGAGGTCACGGACACGCTGGGAGTTCCGGATGGTGTCGGCGTCCGCTTCGAACTTGTTCTCGCCCATATCGAGTGCGTATGCACGGTCGGTGACCTCCAACGCCGCACCGACGTTCTGCTCGACCATCAGTACAGCCGTCCCCGTCTGTCGAATCTGGTCGACGTGCTCGAACGTTCGGTCGATGAGCTGGGGCGCCAGTCCCGCGGACGGCTCGCATGGCGCCCGGTTCGGCACAAACTATTTGATCTTGTGAAGCACGTTGTTGATGGGGAGAATTCTGGCGATTTGACAGTTTTCACCGTTCAGAAGATAGGGGTCAGAACACGGTTAACACCGACAAAACGAGTGGTTCTGCCGAACCCGGACGGGCCATGCCAATGCCACCAACAATTTGCTTCCCAAGAGTGCAAACTATCTGTTTCGTGATGCGAATCTGCGCGTATGGTTCGCCAGCCCTCCACGAACGCGTCGTTCCCACCCTCGGAGACACCTGATGCAGCGTCAACTGTTTCTCGCCGTCGGCCTCGCTAGCGCGGGCCCCGGCGTCGCGAGTATCGAGCGGGTGGCCGGGGCGGCCTCCGATCCCGCGCCGCCCGGTGTGCGCTATCGCCACAGCTACGAGAACCTCTGGGTCACGGGAACCGCCTCGGCCCACGGGGCGGTCGCGTGCTCGTCGGCCGGGCAGGCTCGCGCGCCTCGACACGGATCTCTCGGTGCGGAGCATCGGGAAGACCACGGCGGTCGCCGCCAATAAGCACACGTCGCTCATCTCGCTCCCGGAGGCTTCGTCGCGGGCTTCACCGAGTAGCTGCCAAACGCGTTCTGGACCTGCTTCGTCGGCTTCGACGCCGAGGGGCACTACCGCTGGCACCACGAATACGACGTGAACGGCTCGCAGTCGCTCGGCTCCCTCGCCCCGGACGGCGACGGCGGCGCGCTCGGGCAGTCGCAAGAGGACTGATACGGACTGTTGTGAGTATTTTCTGGGAGTCGTTCAGCTTCGGCGATCTCGGAGCCCGAACCGACCGATTCGTCTCCCCCCGCGGTAACGAATCACAACAGTCCGTATGAGACGAACCGCCGGGACCCTCCCGAAAGCAGATATGCCCTCGAACCCTACGGGCCGCTGATGCTGTTGGTCCTCGCTGTCGACCTTGACGACGACCTCGGTCGGAAGACCGGGCTCTCGACCCCCGTGATGGGTCGGGAGAACGTCAAGGACGCCGCCACGAAGCTCGCAACGGCCGACCCCGAGGACTCCGACGTGAACGTGCTGTTCCAGGCGATCCACACCCGCGACGAACTCGCCCGGGAAGGCGACGAGGAGGTCGCGGTCGCCGCAGTCACCGGTGTCGACGGCAGCGACGTGAAAGCGAACCGCGCAGTGGGCGAAGAGGTCGACACCGTGCTCGCGGCACTCGCGACCGGCGAGAACGTCCGCGCGGTCGTCATCACCGACGGCGCGCAGGACGAGTCAGTGTTGCCGGTCATTCGCTCGCGGTTGCCTATTGATGGCCTGCGCCGGGTCGTGGTCCGGCAAGCACAGGACCTGGAGTCCATCTACTACACCATCAAGCAGGTGCTCGGCGACCAGGAGACCCGTGGGACGCTGCTGGTGCCGCTGGGGATCCTCCTACTCATCTACCCGCTCATCATCGTCGCCGACGCGTTCGACGTGGCTGGCGTCTCCGTCCTCGGCGTCATCTCGGCGCTGCTGGGCTTCTACACGCTGTTCCGCGGGCTGGGGCTGGAGGATGCAGTCGATAACGGGGCCGAGAAGGTGCGGAACCTGCTCTACGCCGGGCGGGTCACGCTCATCACCTACGTCGTCGCGTTCGCGCTCGTCATCGTCGGCGGGTGGCAGGGCTACCAGACGCTGACGGCCGTGCAGGCCGAGGCCCCTGGGAGCCTCCCGCTGCTGAGTCAGGCGTCGGTGTTCGTCCACGCCGGTGTCACGTGGGTCGCCGCCGCCGGGGTGACCTCCAGTCTCGGGCAGGTCACCGATGAGTATCTCGCAGATGAGTTCCGCTGGCGCTACCTCAACGCGCCGTTCTACGTCCTCGCAATCAGCGTCGTACTCCGTGCCGTCTCGGGATTTTTCCTCCCAGACGCGCTGGGTCTGGCGGTGATGGGTGTGACGGATCTCGCGCTCGCGCTGACGGCGGGGACGCTCCTGGGCGTGTTGAGCACGCTCACGTTCGCTATCGCGGAGAACCGGTTCCCGGCGACGCCCGAGCCTACCGCTCGCGGGTGACGACGTACTCCGCCAACTGCTCGAGATACTGGCGTGCCTCGCTATCTTCGACAGTCGCGGTCTCGAGCGCCGCGAGTGCCTTGTCGGCCTCCTGCTGGGCCCGCTCGTTGGCCTCTTCTGCAGAGAGATCCGTCACCTGAATCACCGAGGGGCGGTCCATCTCTGCGTCCTGGCCGGCGGGCTTGCCGAGGTCGGCGGACTCACCGGTCGCGTCGAGCACGTCGTCGCGCATCTGGAACGCGATACCCACTCGTTCGGCGTACTCGCCCATCGACTCGATGGTGAAGCCATTGGCGCCGGCGGCGACGGCACCTACTTCTGCGGCTGCACGAAACAGCGCGCCTGTCTTCCGGCGAGCCAGCTCCATATACTCGGCTTCGTTGGTGGGACGGGCAACCAGCTCCGTCGCCTCACCCTCGCCTAACTCCGACATCGCCTCGGCAACGATCTGCATCGCGTGTTCGTCCGCGGAGAAGAGTGCGAACGCCTCGCCGAGCAGGCCGTCACTTGCGACGATGGCGGGGCCGTAACCGAACGCCGCCCAGGCGCTGGGGGTGCCCCGGCGGATGGCCGAGCGGTCGATGATGTCGTCGACGACTAGCGAGGCGTTGTGGACCAGTTCGACGCCGAGCGCGAACTCGACGGCATCCTCGGGGTTGCCCCCGGTGGCCTCACACGAGAGCAGCGTGACCGCGGGCCGGACCCGTTTGCCGCCCGAAAGCGTGATATGGCGCAGGCGCTCGGCGAGCACGGGCGGCTCCACGTCGTCGACGAGCGCCTCCAGCCGCTCGTCGACCAAATCGACCCGGCGGTCGAGCGTCTCCATTACCCGAATAGAGGGGTGGATTGCCCAAGTACGTGACGGTACGGGTGGATTGCCGGGCCACCCGTCGGCTCTGGGAAACCGCACCGTTATGTCCCACCCGGCTCACTTTCGGGCCAATGGGAGTTCTGGAGGACAAAGGACGGGCGCGCCTGTTCTACAAGTACCTCTCGAAGGTCTACGACCGCATCAACCCCTTCGTGTGGAACGAGGAGATGCGCGACGAGGCCCTCGACCGCACGGGGATCGAACAGGGCGACCGGGTGCTCGACGTGGGCTGTGGCACCGGCTTCGGCACCGAAGGGTTGCTCCAGCACACCAACGACGTCCACGGGCTAGACCAGAGCGTCCACCAGCTCGAGAAGGCCTGGGCAAAGTTCGGAAAGACCGACCGGGTGAACTTCTACCGGGGCGACGCCGAGCGGCTGCCGTTCGCCGACGACAGCTTCGACCACTACTGGTCCTCGGGCTCCATCGAGTACTGGCCCAACCCCGTCGACGCGCTGGAGGAGGCCCGCCGCGTGACCGAACCCGGCGGCACCGTGCTGATGGTCGGACCAGACGCGCCCACCAACACGCTGTTCGGGAAACTCGCCGACGCCATCATGCTGTTCTACGATGCAGACGAGGCCGACCGGATGTTCACCGAGGCCGGCTACACCGAGTTCGAACACGTCATCATGCAGGCCCACCCGGGCAGCCCGCGGGCCATCGTCACCGTCGCGACGGTCCCCGAAGCGTAGCCGAATCTGCAGTCGTCGCCGTCCCTTCGCTTGTCACCGAACCTGTGTCGTGAGCGACGCGATTCTCGTCTCGCCGTGGATTAGGTCGACTGTCAGCTCTGCGCCTGAGTCGAGTTGCGGCGTGTTCGTCCCAGCCACTCGGAACGAGGCCGTTTCGCCAGCGGTCCAGGCCCCGTTGTCGCTGGGGTTGAACGGCCCCGAGGGGCCGCCGTGAAAGCCCGTCGCTGCGAAAAAGGGGATTGGAGGTTGGTGCTCGAGGGGCTCGCCGTCGATGGTCACTTTGACGCGTAATGGACCGACGGCAATGGCGTCGCCGTGCTCGTGAACGAGCACAACACGATCCCCGCTGGCAGAGAGGGAGAAGGAGGCTTGTGGGGCAGGGCCGTCGAGGGCGGCAGCCTGGCCGAACGCGAGCGTGCCGAAGACGGCGGCGCCGACGACGGTGAGTCCAACGAGCAGAACAGTTGCGAACACGGGCGAGAGACCACGGTCGGTGGACGACTCAGTCGGGGGCACGGGGGCGGTTGGTCTCCCACTCCTACTTCAACACTCGGCTCAGATCTCCGGGGCGTCGGTCGAGTTCGTTTCCAGGAACGCTGCCGACGTCTCCTCGCCGACGGCGGTGACGGTGAACTGGCCTCGCGGTGAGAGCGTCCAGAGCACGCCATCATCACCAGTCCGGCCGAGGGCTGTCCCTGCGGAGGGCCCTTGGCTCAGCGTGACGGTGAGGTTCACCGGCTCGCCGTTCTCGGCATCGGTGACGTGAATCCGCATGGGCCCGCCGGGGTACGTTCGGTTGACGGTAATTTGGATTCCGTTGAGTACGTTCGATTCGTTCGGCCCGGTCGTGAACGCCGTCAGCGGGATACGCTGGTACTCCTTGAACACGCGCTCGCTCTCGGCGTCGACGAAGGCCGTGAGACTTGCGCTGCCGTAGCTCTGAGTGACGATGGCGGTCGTCCCCGACACTGTTGCCGAGGTGTCGCTGTTCGCAACGACACCCGGGTAGCTGTCCTTTGTCACGTTGATCGCGTCGTTCGCGTCGATGCTCGCGTCCGCGTCGCCCGACCTGACCGCCCCGCGGTAGGCCTCGCGGACGTACGTCTCATTGTCGATTGTGGTCAGTTCGTAGCCCTCAGACCCTGTGGTGACGAAGAATCGTGTGGGACCCGCGTCGCCGCTCATCGCGGCGATGGCCCGCTCTCGGACGGGACCGCCGAACGCTCGAAGCTCGTAGGTGACCGGGTTCGAACGTGCGAGGCTGAACCCTTCGATTTCGTCAGCGCGCGCCGAGAGCATCGACACCCGGTCCTCCATCGCGTCTGCTCGGGCAGCGATAGTTGCGAGTTCGATGACGAACGCCTCTGGGGAGAGGTCGCCACGATTGAACGCCTCGATCGCGGCCCGCTGGCGACCGCGGAGCGTGATGACTTCCTGTTCGATGGTGGAGAACGCGGCGATAATCCGCCTGCTCCGTTCGTCCTGGTCGTCAGTCTCGAGAATGTGGCGCTCGACTGCGATGGTCTCGATACGCACGGCCGTGATGTTTCCGGCGAAACGGGTCGACGGCCCCAGCGTCAGTGTCGCATCGTCCAGTTCGGTTCGTTGGACGGCTGGACCGGGGACGGCGAGGATCTGAGTCACGTTGCTGCCGTTCGCTGCGGTCATGTTGGCAGCGCCCGTTTGGTCTGTGTCGCCGTCACCGGCGATTGGTGCAGAGGGCGTCGGGGTCGCCACGTCCGTCTCCACCGGCGTGGTGACTGCCGGCGGCGAGCCGCCCGCGGAGATTGGGGCGATGGCGGCACCCGTGAGGAGGAGGATGACAAGCAGTGCGAGGAACCTCATCGGCGACAGCTTCAGTAGCCACCCACTTAAAACGAGTCGGCGCAGACTCACCGGCAACCACGAGCATAGAAAGCGTTTTCCCCCGACGCGGTGACCAAATCCGCATGCGGTATGCAGTCGCCCTCGTTGTTTTCCTCCTCGCGAGCGCCGCCGTTGGCGGGACGGTCGCTGGGCAGGAATCCCCCGACCTGGGTGGCCCCGAGGACACGACGTTCGACGTGTTCCTCGGGGAGAACGGTGAGGCACGCTGGGTGGTCGCGATGGAGTTCTCCCTGGATACCGAGGCCGAACGGTCCGCGTTCCGGGACTACGCGGCCTCGTTCGAAGCCGGGGAGGCGCCGGCTGGCCCACGGATCGAGTTCTTCCGGGCCGCAGCAGCGAGCGCGTCAGACGTTGCTGACCGGGAGATGCGAATCGTCGAGGTCGAGCGTGACTCGGCGCTGACCGGTGGGGCGGGGACGCTCGAACTCTCCTTCCGCTGGACGGCGTTCCTCGGCGAGCAGGAGAACGGTTACGTGCTCCGGGACGCCCTTCAGACGCCCGACGGGAGCTGGCTCCGCTCGCTGGAGTCGGGACAGGAGCTGCGCATCCAAACCCCGCCGAACCACGAAATCGTCCGGAGCATCGAAGCCAGGCAGGAGAACGACTCGCTGGTGATCACCGGTCCCGAGTCCTTCGATGTCGACGAGTTCGTCGTCGCCTACGAGCGCATGGGGCCGGCCACAGACACCGGGACACCCGGTCCCGGGACGGACTGGGGCGTCGTCGCTACGGGGCTGCTCGGGCTGCTGTTCGTCGTCGTGGTCGCCGTGGTGCTCTGGCGCTGGCGCAGCACCGAGCCGGTCCTCCCCACTAGCACCTCCGCCAGCGACGGCGGCGAATCACCCGCTGCGGCACCGCCGTCTGAAGCCACAGCAGGTGACCCCGACGAGGATGAGGAATCCGCGGTCGACCCCGAACTGCTCTCCGACGAGGAGCGTGTCGAGCAACTGCTCGAACAGAACGGCGGCCGGATGCGGCAGGCCGACATCGTCTCCAAGACTGATTGGTCCGATGCGAAAGTCTCCCAGCTCCTCTCCCGGATGGCCGAAGAAGGCCGAATCGAGAAGCTCCGACTGGGTCGGGAGAACGTGATCTCGCTGCCCGACGAGGAGATCTAGTGAATCCGTCGGCGTCGCGTCCGGCGCTGCCGGGAGCCGGCCGCTAGCCACTATAACGAAAGGATTTACCCCCGCCCACCGAAACGATGTGACGATGAAGATTCTCGTCACTGTGAAGGAGGTGTCCGCCGTCGAGGACGAGTTCGAAATCGACGGACTCCGTATCGACGAACGCTACCTCGAGTACGCCCTCAACGAGTGGGACGACTACGCAATCGAAGCGGCAGTCCGCATCGCCGAAGAGGCCGACGAGGACGTCGACGTCGTCGCCGCAACCATCGGCCCAGAGCGCAGCGAGGAGACCATCCGGATGGCGCTGGCGAAAGGCGCCGACCGGGCCCTCCGAGTCTGGGACGATGCCATCGCCGAGCAGACGCTGCTCGACGTGGACGCCAAGGTCTCTGTGTTCGAACAGCTCGTCGCCGAGGAGGAGCCCGACCTGGTGCTCTCCGGCGTCCAGGCCGCAGACGACTCCTTCGGTGCGACGGGCGTCGCCCTCGCGAACCGTGTTGGCTACCAGTGGGCCGCAGTCGTCAACAGCCTCGACTACAGCGCGGGCGACGAGACGGCATACGTCCGGCGCGAACTCGAGGGCGGTATCGAGGAGCTCACTGAGGTCGACCTGCCTGCGGTGCTCACCATCCAGACAGGGATCAACGACCCTCGCTACGCCAGTCTCCGCGGGATTCGGCAGGCCCAGCAGAAGGAGATTGCCCCGCGTGACCTCGCGGACCTGGGTCTCGAACCCGAGAGCGTCGACGGCGCACTCGAACTCACGGACATGTACGAACCCGAGAGCGAGTCCGACGCGACCATCTTCGATGGCGACGCCAAGGAGACGGCCACCGAGTTGGCTGGCCTGCTGCGGGACAAGGGGGTGGTCGGCAAATGAGTTCTGTCGCACGCAAGGCGCGCGACAACGTCATCGTTCTCACCGGAGGTGAGAGCCGATGACTGACGTTCTGTTCGTCGCCGAACACCGCCGTGGCGATTTGCGCGACGTGAGCTATGAGGGAATCACCGCGGGCCGACAGCTCGCTGACGACCTCGGAGGCGAACTCCACGTCGCCATTATCTCCGGCGATGTCGAGGGCTACGCTGACTCGCTCAACACGCCCGACGTCGACGTCATCCACACCGTTGACGCCGGCGAGGAGTTCGACCACGACGTCTACGCGGGCGCGACCGAGGCACTTCACGCCGACCTCGACCCTGCGGCGCTCGTACTCCCCAACTCCGTCAACGGATTGGACTACGCGCCCGCTGTCGCGGACGCGCTGGGCCTCCCCTACGTCACCGACACCATCGACCTCGCGTACGACGACGGCCTCACGGCCACGCGGGAGATGTACGGCTCGAAGGTCGAGACGACCGTCGACGTGGCCAGCGACCAGTTCGCCGTCAGCATCCGCAGCGGCGAGTGGGAAGCGGCCATCGGCGCCGGTGACGCCGAGATATCGGCGTTCGACTTCGACACCGATTCCGTTGATGACGGCGCCCGCGTCACGGGCTACGAGGAAGTCGCCGGCGGCGACGTGGATATCGGTGAGGCCGACTTCCTGGTCTCAATCGGCCGCGGGATTGAGGAGGAGGAGAACCTGGACCTCATCCGCGAACTCGTGGAGGCGACGGGCGCGACGCTCTCCTCGTCGCGACCCATCGTCGACAACGGCTGGCTGCCCAAAAACCGGCAGGTCGGCCAGTCCGGCAAGCAGGTGACCCCGAAAGTCTACCTCGCGATCGGGATCTCCGGCGCTGTCCAGCACGTTGCTGGGATGAAGGGGGCCGAGACGATTATTGCGATCAACACCGACCCCAACGCGCCTATCTACGACATCGCGGATTACGGCATTGTTGACGACCTGTTCGACGTGGTCCCGGCGCTGATCGAGCAGTTCGACTAGAACCTTTTGCGCTGCGGGGCGGCTGCGCCGCCCCTCGGCAAAAGCTTCACCAAAAGCCTCCTCGCTCCTGTTAGTCGCTCGTCGGCCCGCTCGTTCGTCGCTGCGCGACGCACTCGCGGAGGTTGTTCGGGGGTTTCCGCTTCTGCGACAGCACCGCTTGACAGTCTTTTGCGCTGGTTCTCCCACCTCCGCGTTTGCCCGACCGACCGACCGAGGCGTACGCGGCGCGCGCTCCGGAGCAGTACGCGTACGAATCGACCGACCCGACGTTTCTCTGTCTCCGGCTCGAACGTTCGGGTGAAACGGGCGTTCCGCGCCGTACGCTTTCGCAAGCACCTTATAGGCTCCCGAAAAATCACGAACTGATCAGCTAATGCCCAGACCGGAAGTTCTTGAACGAATCAAGGAGGCGGAGGCCGACGCCGACGAGATCGTCGAGGAAGCTCACCGGGCGCAGGAGCAGACCGTTGCGGACGCCCGCGAGCGAGCCGACGAGATCCGGAGCGAGGCCGAGGCCGAGGCCGACGAGTTCGAGGCGGAGCAGTTGGCCGAGGCCCGTGAAGAGATCGAGACCGAGCGCGAGGAGATTCTCAACGAGGGGAAAGCCACGCGCGAGGCGCTCGTCGACGACGCCGAGGAGAACGTCGAGGAGGCGATAGAGTACGCGGTCGAACGGTTCGAGGAGGCGGTGCATGCTCAGACCTGAACAGATGAGCAAACTCTCGGTGACTGGCTCCAAGCGGGTGATGGGGTCGGTCGTCGAGACGGTCCACGGGCTGAACCTGCTGCACGTCTCCGAGTACAACGGTTCCTGGGAGGGGTTCGAGCAGGGCAATCCGGAGGCTGAGGCCGAGTGGGCCTCCGAGAAACTCGTGACCGTGCGCTCGGTCGAGAGCATGCTCGGCGTCACGGACGACGATGCCGAAGGTCGGCGAATCGTCACCGACGACGCCATCGAGGAGCAGTTCCCCGAGATTCGCGACGAGGCAAACAGCCTCGACGACCGGCGGGACGAACTGCGTGATGAACTCCGTGCGGTGGAGGAGCGCATCGACGGCGTTCAGCCGTTCGTCGACCTCGGCTTCGACCTCGACCTGCTCTCGGGCTACGACAACCTGGAGGTCGCAGTCGGTGAGGGCGACGCCGGCGAGGTCGAGCGGGCGCTGCTCGACAACGACGACGTCAACCAGTTCGATATCGAGACGAGCGACGACGGCCCGTTTGCCGTCTTCGTCTACCCGAGCAAGCACGCCGAGGAGGGCGTGCTTGAGGAGGCGCTGGTCGGGACGGGATTCAACACCTACGAGGTGCCCGAGTTCGACGGTGCGCCGGAGTCGTACCTGCGCGAGCTCGAGAGCGAGCGGCAGCAGCTCCGTTCGGAGATGGATGAGGCGGCCGACGACATCGACCGGCTCCGTCACCAACACGCCGAGTTCCTGCTCGCGGCCGAAGAGAAGCTCTCTGTCGACGTCCAGAAGGCCGAGGCACCGCTCTCCTTTGCGACGACGGAGAACGCGTTCATCGCGGAGGGATGGATTCCCACCGACGAGTACACTGCGTTCAAATCGGCGCTGACGGACGAGCTCGGCGACAGCGTCGACGTTGAAGAGGTCGAGCGGGCCTCGTTCAAGTCCGACGGCGACACCCACCACGAGGCCGTCGCCGACGGCGGCCGAACGGCGCCGCCGTCCGCCTCGACCGACGGCGGCACCGCGATTGGGTCCGACGACCCGCCGGTGATTCAGGACAACAACGGCTTCGTCCAGCCCTTCGAGGTGCTGGTGCGTGCCGTCTCCCGGCCCAAGTACAACGAGTTCGACCCGACGGCGCTGGTCTTCCTGACGTTCCCGGCGTTCTTCGGGTTCATGATCGGTGACCTGGGGTACGGGCTGCTGTACAGCGCGATTGGTGGCTTCCTTTACACGAACTACGACAGCGACGGCATCAAGAGCATGGGCGGGGTCACGCTGAGCGCCGGTCTGTTCACGATGCTGTTCGGTGTGCTCTACGGCGAGATATTCGGCCTCCACATCCTCGGCGACATGCTGTTCAACGGCAACCCGCCGCTGCACAAGGGGCTTCAGCCGGCCTACAGCCACTGGGCGACCGCGTGGGTGCTCATCAGCGCCATCGCCGCGCTGGTCCACCTCAATCTCGCGTATCTCATCGGCTTCGCCGAGGAACTGGAGTTCCACGGCCTCAAAGCTGCAGTGTTGGAGAAGGGGTCGTTCATGCTCGGTATGAACGGGCTCTGGATATTCATCTTCAGTCGGGTCGGTGCCGACACCAAGCCGGAGTTCATCTTCACCGCCTTCGCGAGCGGTGAGGAGGCGGCGTTCAACCTGGGCTTTACCGGATTCTCTGAGATCGTTGGCTATCTCGGCCTCGCGATGTTCCTGGTCGGGTTTGCGATGCTGTTCCTGGTCGGCATCGGCGAAGTCATCGAGGTGTTCGACATGCTGGTGAACGTGCTCTCCTACGCACGTCTCAGTGCCGTGCTGCTGGCGAAGGCGGGGATGGCGTTCGTCGTCAATCTCCTCTTCTTCGGCGTCTGGGTCGACGAGAAGGGGGCGTGGCACTACGGTCTCGAAGGCATGCCGAACGCCGAGGCCGTCGCGGCGCTTGGGCCAGGTGAGACGCTCAGCTACCACGGCGAAGAAGTGACCGACCTCATGTTCGGCGGGCTCTACCACGGTGATGCGGCCTCGCTGATCCTGGGAATCGTCATCCTCATCCTCGGGCACCTGCTCGTGCTCGCGCTGGGCGTGACCAGCGCCGGCCTCCAGTCCGTGCGTCTGGAGTACTACGAGTTCTTCTCGAAGTTCTACGACGGCGGCGGCCGCGCCTACGAGCCCTTTGGCTACGAGCGCGTCCACTCCAACGACGAGTAGGGGGAACACCCCCTGGCGGTTCTCGCGAGCGGTTCTCGCCTAGACCTGTTTGTGTCGCTGTCTCACGGCTCCTTCGGTCGGTTTCTTTGGGAAGGTTTATGCCCGTCCTGGAGTACTCTACGGGTGTTCGGAGACGATTAGCGGAATCCGACTACGAAACCAATGATCGAAAACGCATCCCAACTCGCAAGTCTCGTACTGCAGGAAGCAGGAAACAGCGGTCCGGCTCTCGCCAACAAAGGTGCTGCTGCCCTCGCGGTCGGTCTCGCCGCCTTCGGTGCAGGCTACGCCGAGCGAGGTATCGGTGCGGCCGCAGTCGGCGCCATCGCTGAGGACGAGGACCTGTTCGTCCAGGCACTCATCCTGACGGTCCTGCCGGAGACGCTCGTCATCTTCGCACTCGTGGCCGTATTCCTGGTCTAAGCACCTCTTCTTCCCGCTTATGAGCCTGGAAACCGTCGTTGAGGACGTTCGAGACGAAGCCCGCGCGCGTGCCGAGGAGATACGCGAAGAGGGCGAGGCCCGGGCAGACGAGATACTCTCTGAGGCCGAAGCCGACGCCGAGGAGATCATCCAGCAGCGCGAGCAGGCAGTCGAGGAGCAGATCGCCGGAGAGCGCGAGCAAGCGCTTTCGAGTGCGAAGCTCTCGGCCAAACAGGAGCGCCTGGAAGCTCGCCGTGACGTGCTGGAGCAGGTTCGTGAGGGCGTCGATAACGCCATCGCGAACATCGATGGCGACCGCCGCGAGGAGCTCACCGAGTCGCTGCTCGAGGCTGCCGCCACGGAGTTCGACGAGAGCGAGGACGTGAGCGTCTACGGCCGTGCGAGCGACGAGGAACTGCTGACCGACCTGCTCTCCGACTACGAGGGCTGGTCGTTCGCGGGCGAGCGTGACTGTCTCGGCGGTGTCGTCGTCGAGTCCGAGCAGTCCCGCGTCCGTGTGAACAACACCTTCGACTCGCTGCTCGAGGACGTCTGGGACGAGGAACTCAAACGCATCAGCGAACGCCTCTTCGAAGAATGAGCACAACCGGCAGCTCGAACCCGGAGTACGTCACCGCTCGCGTGAGCGCTCGGCGTGCCTCGCTGTTCGACGAGGAGGATTACCGGAAGCTGGTTCGGATGGGGCCATCAGAGATCGCGCGGTTCATGGAGGAGTCGAACTACGAGGCCGCGATCAACCGCCTCGGCTCGCGCTTCTCCGGCGTGGACCTCATTGAGTACGCGCTGAACGAGAGCCTCGCGTCGACGTTCGACGACCTGCTCTCGTGGGCCGACGGCCGGCTCTACGAGCAGATCGCACGCTACCTGCGGAAGTTCGACGCGTGGAACGTCAAGACTGTCGTTCGCGGGAAATACGCTCAGACGAGCGACGAGGAGATCAGCGACGACCTGATCCGGGCCGGGGAGCTCGACGAGACGCTCCTCGGCCAGTTGGTCGCCGCCGACTCCATCGAAGCAGTCGTCGAGCTGCTCGACGACACGCCGTTCGGCGACACGCTCGCTGCCGCCTACGAGGAGTTCGAGGCCGTTGGGACGTTGATCCCTCTCGAAAACGCAATCGACCGCGCGTACTACGAAAATCTCTTCGAGGGGGTGACCGGTGCCGAAGATGGTGCTGAGTCAGTGTACGCCGAGTTCCTGCAGGCCGAGATCGACTTCCGGAACGCCCGGAACGCGCTGCGGCTCGCCCGCAGCGGTACGGAGCTCGACCCGGCGGAGTACTACATCGCCGGCGGCGCGCTGTTCGACGCCGATGAACTGACGTCGCTCTCGCGCAACACCGAGGAACTCGTGACCCGTATCCGCGAGAGCCGGTACGGCACGGAGCTCTCGGACTCGCTCGACGAGCTTGAGGGCGCAGAGAGCCTCATGGGCTTCGAGCGCGCGCTCGAGGGTGCGCTGCTGGAGTACTCCCGGAGTGCCGGCCACATCTACCCGCAGTCGGTGGTGCCGGTCATCGCGTTCGTGCTGGCCAAGGAGCGTGAGGTCGAGAACATCCGCGCCATCGCACGCGGCCTCGAATCGGGACTCTCCCCAGAGGAGATCCAGAACGAACTGGTGATACTATGAGCCAGGAGATTGCCGTCATCGGCAGTTCGGAGTTCACGACCGGGTTCCGCCTCGCTGGCGTCCGGAAGTTCTGGAACGTGCCGGAGGCGGAGAAGGACGAACAGCTCGACGACGCCGTCGAGTCGATGCTCGAGGACGAGGACGTCGGCATCGCTGTGATGCACGACGACGATATGGCCTACCTCTCGCGGGGGACCCGCGAGGCGGCCGAGACGAGCATCGAGCCGACGCTCGTCACCCTGGGCGGCGGCGCGGGCAGTGGCGGGCTGCGCGGCCAGATTAAACGAGCCATCGGGATCGACCTGATGGAGGAGGATTAACAACATGAGTCAGGCAACAGATGTCGCCGCGGAGGACCGCGGCAAGATCGAGAGCGTGAGCGGTCCGGTCGTGACCGCCGTCGACCTCGACGCCCGGATGAACGACGTCGTCTACGTGGGCGACGAAGGGCTAATGGGCGAGGTTATCGAGATCGAGGGCAACATCACGACGGTTCAGGTGTACGAGGAGACCTCCGGGCTCGGCCCCGGCGAACCCGTTATCAACACGGGCGAGCCGCTGACGGTCGACCTAGGTCCGGGGATGCTGGACTCCATCTACGACGGCGTTCAGCGCCCGCTGGACGTGCTGGAAGAGAAGATGGGCAGCCCATTCCTCGACCGTGGGGTCGACGCCCCCGGTATCGACATGGAACAGACTTGGGGCTTCGAGCCCGAAGTCGAGGCCGGTGACGAGGTCGAACCCGGCGACATCGTCGGCACCGTCGAAGAGACCCAGACCATCGACCACAAGGTCATGGTGCCGCCCGACTACGTCGGCGGCGAGGTCGCTTCTGCCGAGCCCGGCGAGTTCACCGTCCAGGAGACGGTCGTTGAACTCGAGAACGGCGAGGAGATTGCAATGCACCAGGAGTGGCCGGTCCGTGAAGCACGGCCGGTCAAGGAAAAGCAGACGCCGACGGAGCCGCTGGTCTCTGGCCAGCGCATCCTCGACGGGCTGTTCCCGCTCGCGAAGGGTGGGACGGCGGCCATCCCGGGCCCGTTCGGCTCCGGGAAGACCGTCACCCAGCAGAGCCTCGCGAAGTTCGCCGACGCCGACATCGTCGTCTATATCGGCTGTGGCGAGCGTGGCAACGAGATGACTGAGGTAATCGAGGATTTCCCGGAGCTGCCCGACCCGCAGACCGGGAACCCGCTGATGGAGCGGACCACCCTCATCGCTAACACCTCGAACATGCCCGTGGCCGCACGCGAGTCGTGTGTCTACACCGGCATCACCATCGGTGAGTTCTACCGCGACATGGGCTACGACGTGGCCCTGATGGCCGACTCCACCTCCCGGTGGGCCGAGGCCATGCGCGAGATTTCCTCCCGACTGGAAGAGATGCCCGGTGAGGAGGGGTACCCGGCCTACCTGGCCGCGCGCCTCTCGCAGTTCTACGAGCGAGCCGGCTACTTCGAGAACAACAACGGCACCGAGGGCTCGATTTCGGTCATCGGCGCCGTCTCGCCGCCCGGCGGCGACTTCTCGGAGCCGGTCACCCAGAACACGCTACGTATCGTGAAGACGTTCTGGGCGCTCGACTCTGACCTGGCCGAGCGCCGGCATTTCCCGGCTATCAACTGGAACGAGTCCTACTCGCTCTACAAGGACCAGCTCGACGAGTGGTTCGAGGAGAACGTCGCCGCCGACTGGGCCCAGCAGCGCCAGTGGGGCGTCGACGTGTTGGACGAGGAGAGCGAGCTCCGGGAGATTGTACAGCTCGTCGGGGAGGACGCCCTGCCCGACGACCAGCGCCTGACTCTCGAGGTCGCGCGCTACATCCGCGAGGGATGGCTTCAGCAGAACGCCTTCATTGAGGTGGACCAGTACTGTCCGCCCGAGAAGACGTACAAGATGCTCGGGGCCATCAAGACGTTCCACGACGCGGCCTTCGACGCCCTCGAAGCGGGTGTCCCTATCGACGAGATCATCGCGATTGACGCCGCGCCCAAGCTCAACCGCATCGCGACCACCCCCGACGAGGAGGTCGACGAGCACATCGAGGAGCTTGAGGCCGAACTGACCGAGCAGCTTCGGGAGCGCTACTGATGAAAGAGTACCAAACCATCACCGAGATTTCGGGTCCGCTCGTCTTCGCCGAGGTCGATGAGTCCATCGGCTACGACGAGATCGTCGAGATCGAGACCGCCGACGGCAACACACGCCGTGGGCAGGTGCTCGAATCCGCCAACGGCCTCGTCGCCATCCAGGTGTTCGAGGGGACCTCCGGTATCGACCGCAACGCGTCCGTGAGGTTCATGGGCGAGACGCTGAAGATGCCCGTGACCGAGGACCTCCTCGGCCGGGTGCTGGACGGGTCGGGCAACCCCATCGACGGCGGCCCCGACATCGTTCCGGACGATCGCCACGACATCGTCGGCGAGGCCATCAACCCCGTCTCCCGGGAGTACCCCGAGGAGTTCATCCAGACGGGCGTGTCGGCCATCGACGGCATGAACACGCTGGTGCGGGGCCAGAAGCTGCCCATCTTCTCCGGCTCGGGGCTGCCCCACAGCGAACTGGCGCTCCAGATTGCCCGCCAGGCAACGGTGCCTGAGGAGGACAAAGCCAGCGATAACGACGAAGGCTCGGAGTTCGCAGTGGTCTTCGGCGCCATGGGGATTACCCAGGAGGAGGCAAACGAGTTCATGGCCGACTTCGAGCGCACCGGTGCGCTGGAACGCTCGGTTGTCTTCATGAACCTGGCCGACGACCCGGCCGTCGAGCGGACGGTGACGCCGCGGATGGCGCTCACCACCGCCGAGTATCTCGCCTTCGAGAAGGACTACCACGTCCTGACTATCCTGACGGACATGACCAACTACTGCGAGGCGCTCCGAGAGATCGGCGCCGCGCGTGAGGAGGTCCCCGGCCGGCGTGGCTACCCCGGCTACATGTACACCGACCTGGCCCAGCTTTACGAGCGGGCCGGTCGTATCGAGGGCAAGGACGGCTCTGTCACCCAGATTCCGATCCTGACGATGCCCGGCGACGACGACACGCACCCGATTCCGGACCTGACCGGCTACATCACAGAGGGCCAGATTGTGATGGACCGCGACCTCAACAGTCAGGGGATCGAGCCGCCGATCAACGTCCTCCCCAGCCTCTCTCGGCTGATGGACGACGGGATCGGCGAGGGGCTGACCCGCGGCGACCACGCCGACGTGAAAGACCAGATGTTCGCCGCCTACGCGGAGGGTGAGGACCTGCGCGACCTGGTGAACATTGTCGGTCGTGAAGCCCTCTCGGAGACGGACAACAAGTATCTCGACTTCGCCGACCGGTTCGAGGAGGAGTTCGTCAACCAGGGCTACCGCACCAACCGCAGCATCGATGAGACGCTCGACATCGGCTGGGAGCTGCTCTCGACGCTTCCCAAGACCGAGCTCAACCGGATCGACGAGGAGCTCATCGAGGAGCACTACATCGAGGACGCGGCGGCCAGCGAATCCGACTCCGAGGAAGCGCCCGCCGACGACTAACTCGGCGACGCGCTGCTGACTCTCTGCGATTCTCCCTTTCGCGCTGGCAAAGAGCCTTGAGCGGTGGCGCCGACGAGTGCGTATGTTCCGAACGGTCTCCGGCCGCCCTGTGACTGCCGTCACGGCCGAAGAGATGCGGGCCGTCGACGACGCAGCGGTCGACGCCGGCCTCGCCCTGTTGCAGATGATGGAGAACGCCGGCCGACTCCTCGCTCGGAGCAGCCGCGCCGCTGCAGGCGCCGACGACCCTGCCGTCCTGGTACTCGCTGGCGGCGGCGGCAACGGCGGCGGTGGACTCTGTGGGGCTCGTCACCTCGCAAACGGGGGGACGAACGTCCGGGTGGTATTGGACCGTGCCCCATCCGGCCTCTCGGGCGCACCCGAACGCCAGCACCGATTGCTGGGCGAAACCGATGTGACTGTTTCTGGTCCTGCGGCCGACGCTGGCTCCATCGACCGGGAACGCTACGACGTTGTCGTCGACGCATTCGTGGGCTACGGGCTAACCGACCCGCTGCGGGGCCGGGCCGCCGAACTCGTCGAGGGACTGGGGCTGCACACCGACCGGGTCAGCCAGGACTCACCCAGCGTCGTCTCGCTGGACGTTCCCTCGGGTGTCGACGCCACGAGCGGGGAGGCCCCAGGTGTCGCGGTCCGGCCAGACCGAACAATCACGCTGGCGCTCCCGAAGACTGGACTGGTGGCGGCCCGAGCCGGACGGCTGTGGCTCGCCGACATCGGCATCCCTACGGGCGTGTACGAGCGTGCAGGCGTTTCGTACGCACAGCCGTTCGACGGTGCTGGCCAGGTGAAACTCCGGGTCGAGGGAACGTAATCCGGCATCCGTTCCCGTCCAACTGAGTATTTAAACCCACTCGTATGGTAGGGAGTGACAAGCGGTTTCAGCGGTGTCGTGTGGCGGTTTCGCATACACTGAACACAACCTTTTTATAGAACCACGGACAATCAAGCAGTGTACATGAGTCAACAGCGCCAGCGCATGGGCAACCAGCCCATGATCGTTCTTTCAGACGACAGCCAGCGAACCTCGGGCAAGGACGCCCAGGAGATGAACATCACCGCCGGCAAGGCGGTCGCGGAGTCCGTCCGAACCACACTCGGACCGAAAGGGATGGACAAGATGCTGGTCGACTCCTCGGGCGGTGTCGTCGTCACGAACGACGGCGTCACGATCCTCAAGGAGATGGACATCGACCACCCCGCGGCCAACATGATCGTTGAAGTCTCCGAGACGCAGGAGGAGGAAGTCGGCGACGGCACGACCACGGCGGTCGTCATCGGCGGCGAACTCCTCGACCAGGCTGAGGAGCTCGTCGACTCCGACGTCCACCCGACCACCATCGCGCAGGGCTACCGACAGGCCGCCGCGAAGGCAAAAGAGGTTCTCACCGAGGAGGCCATCGACGTCTCCGAGGACGACTACGAGCTCCTGACCCAGATCGCCGAGACGGCGATGACCGGCAAGGGCGCCGAGTCCGCGAAGGACCAGCTCGCCAATCTCGTCGTTGACGCGATGCTGGCGGTCAAGGATGACACCGGCATCGACGCCGACAACGTCTCCATCGAGAAGGTCGTTGGCGGCTCCATCGAGAACTCCGAGCTCGTCGAGGGCGTCATCGTCGACAAAGAGCGCGTCGACGAGAACATGCCCTACGCAGTCGAGGACGCCAACGTTGCGCTGTTCAACGGGGCCCTCGAGATCAAGGAGACCGAGATCGACGCTGAGGTCAACGTCACCGACCCCGACCAGCTCCAGCAGTTCCTCGACCAGGAGGAGAAGCAGCTGAAGGAGATGGTCGACAAGCTGACCGCGGCCGGTGCCGACGTCGTCTTCGTCGGTGACGGCATCGACGACATGGCCCAGCACTACCTCGCCCAAGAGGGTATCCTGGCGGTCCGTCGGGCCAGCTCCGGCGACCTGAAGCGCCTCGCCCGTGCGACGGGCGGCAACGTCGTCACCTCCGTGGACGACATCGAAGCCGAGGACCTCGGCTTCGCCGGCTCCGTCTCCCAGAAGGATATCGGCGGCGACGAGCGCATCTTCGTCGAGGACGTCGAGGAAGCTCGCTCCGTTACGCTCATCCTCCGCGGTGGCACCGACCACGTGGTCGACGAGCTCGAGCGCGCCATCGACGACTCGATCGGCGTGGTCCGCACGACGCTGCTCGACGGGAAGGTGCTGCCCGGCGGCGGCGCCCCCGAGACCGAGCTCGCACTCCGCCTGCGTACGTTCGCCGACTCCGTCGGTGGCCGCGAGCAGCTCGCTGTCGAGGCCTTTGCCGACGCGCTGGAGGTCATTCCGCGCACCCTCGCCGAGAACGCCGGACTCGATCCGATCGACTCGCTGGTCGACCTGCGCGCCACCCACGACGGCGGCGCGTTCACCTCCGGACTCGACGCCTACACGGGCGACATCATCGACATGGAGGCGAAGGGCGTCGTTGAGCCGCTCCGCGTGAAGACCCAGGCCATCGAGAGCGCCACCGAGGCCGCGACGATGATCCTGCGCATCGACGACGTGATCGCTGCTGGCGACCTCGCCGGCGGCCAGGTTGGCGACGACGACGGCGGCGACGAGATGCCGCCGGGCGGCGGCGGCATGGGCGGCATGGGCGGGATGGGTGGCATGGGCGGCGCGATGTGAAGTTCGGCAGCAACCCAACCTCCCACCGCGACAGCCGCACCGTAGCCTAACCGATCTGGACGCGCTTTTTTGCAGCAAAACCTGAACTCTTCGGAATGTATTAGTGGCACCCAGCCCCGCTTTGGACCACCCGACTGGTCCGTCGGGTAGTCAGAGGCAGCCGGCGGGTCCACCCGGACCCAGCGCGTCGTTTTGGCCAGTCTCACTCGTGGACCGTGCACAGCAGCGCCGCAAACTCGTCGACGAAGCCGGTGAGGAACTGCTCGCCCTTCTCGGCGCTCACGGCGGAGATATCGCCCATCGCACCGGTCTCGGACCACTCTTCCACGTCGAGGGTGACACTCAGCGGACCCGATCCCAGGAGGTCACTCGGTGCCTGCTCGTACTCGCTCTCCCACGGCGTGGCCGCCATCTTCTCCTCGTCGACCAGCTCCGGGTGGAGATGCAGCAGCATCGAGGTTTCGAGCTCCCCGCCGTGGGCCATCCCGCCGGGCTCGCTCTCCCGTACCTCCTCGACCACGTCGCCGGCAAGTTCGAAGTACGTCAGCCCCAGAATCTCCGTGTCGGGGTGGTTCTGCCCGACGGTGTCGGTCGCCGCGGAAATCAGTGGGCGATTGCCGCCGTGGCCGTTGAGCAACAGCAGCGAGTCGAAGCCGTTCTCCAGCGCGCTGGCGGCGACCTCCTCCAGTTGGTCGTGCAGCGTGTCGAACTCGCTGGTGACGGTGCCGCCGAAGGGGAGGTGGTGTGGCGAGTAGCCCGTCCAGAGCGGCGGCGTCAGGAGGATGGGGAGGTCGTCGGCGACCTGCTCGGCACCGCGGGTGGCGACGGTCTCGACCAGAATGGTGTCTGTTCCTGTGGGGAGGTGGTCGCCGTGCTGTTCGAGGCTGCCGATGGGGACGACGAGGATGGAGCCGTCCTGTTCGGCTATTTGGCGGACTTCGGGCGCGGATTTGGCAGCCCACGAGACGGGACTGGTGATGTTGACCATGTGTATTGGTGACGAGCAGCGGAGAAGTAGCTCGCGGTTCCGGCGGTGGCGGGTTCACGCAGCGCGCTACCTGAAGGTAGACAGAGGCTGTGGGAGATCAACCAAGAAGGTATTCAGTTCCTTTCGGGCAGATTGCTGAACCCAGAGAAGCGATGGCAGTTTGATGAAGAAGGACGTGCAGGACGAAGACGAGTCGTAGCATTCGACCGCCGAGCACTCAGTCGCCGCCGTCGTATCGGGAGCTCACTCGGCGGGCACTCTCAACTACGAAACAGTAGATAGTAACACGGTTCCGTTATCGAGAAGATTGTCTGGAACAGCCGCTACGTAGGGTTGCGTATTCACCACCGAGGGTCCCGCGAACCTAATCGGATTGGACCGGTTGGGGGCGGAGAAAACGCCTCTTACGGACGCAGATACGCATACCCCTCGTTTTCGAGTTTCGTCACTTCGACGGCCCCCTCCGGAACAGTCTCGACTCCACCGACGAGGTCAGACTCATCGAGATCCATCATTTCGAGGGTATTGCTACATCCCTTGAACGAGACACCGTCGTTGATCAGTGACTGGACCTGCTCCTCGTGTTTTCCGCCTGCCGTGACTGCCTCGATACCCTTCGACTGGGCAACGACCGCAACGTCGTCGATACTCCCGCTCTCGTCAGCGAGGAGATTTTCGGCGACGGCGAGAGCGGTTTCATGTTCGGTTTCGTCTTCCGAAATCAGATGAATGAGAGTTTGCATCCGGGTTATAAGCGGTGCTAAAGACAGTAAGCTTAACTGCCTGCATACGCCGGTGCATCAGTGACCGCCGCTTCGTCGTGAACAGAGAGGGACTACGTCCCTTAGGCAGTCGGGCGCAGCCCGACGACGACGAGGCTTCCCACGTCTGCACCGCAACGCTGATTTGGGATATTTGCTGGTTCGTAACCGGTCGGCATGACAGGGCTACTGGCGAGACCACACCGCCGTTACTCCTATTCCGGCAGGGGACTCGGAGTTATCTTGACCAAGACACCACAGCGGTTCGAGAGGGTGTCTCGAACGTTTTGGTTCTCGGAGTCCTGATATTGTGCAGTTAGGTGGCGGTGTGACCGCTTCGGTGTCCATCATGCTACGAAACCCATCTACTCAAATATCCGTCTGAGGGTCAGAGCGCGGTTTGTGGAGGGTTTGTCGGATTCATCCTGACCCTGAAGGGTCAGGTATTCTCCTTGCTTTGTATAAATCGAGGTGATAGGATATTGTGAGTTTCCACAACAGCCGCAGGCGGATGAACGGTGTTTCGACAGCGAGAATCGTTCAGTCGCCACTGGACTACACGTTTCGGGCCGCCGGGGCGGCCCTCTCATGTCCCGGCTTCCGGGGCGAGGGTAAACCCTCGCTTCCGGCAGCCGCTCGGCTGTGCGGCCCTCGCCGCCGAACTCGATGATTTCGTGCGATTACGTTCTCGGGCACGGTGGGATTCTCACTCGATTGCGAGACTCGCTCCGCTCGTCTCGCGTAGTTCGAATCCCCTGCGTGCGACGACCGACACGCCTCGCTATCGCTCGGCGGTCGTACGGGCACGGTGGGATTCGAACCCACGACCACCGGATGGCTCCCCCCGTGGGGACCTCCGGGGTTAGAAGTCCGACGCTCTGTCCAACTGAGCTACGTGCCCTCACCCGAATATTTCCCCCCGAAAGCAAAAACCGTGGGATTCCCTACTGGGCCGTCCCGCAGCCCTTAACCCCGCCAGCCGAGAACCCTGACCCAATGCGAATCATCGGGACCGTCGGGCTTCCGGGCAGCGGCAAGGGGGAGGCTGCCGCGGTCGCCCGCGAAGAAGATATTCCCGTGGTGACGATGGGCGACATCATCCGGGAGGAGTGCCGCCGGCGCGGGCTGGACCCCACCGAACACCACGGCCGCATCGCCCAAGCACTCCGCGAGGAGGAGGGTGTGACGGCCATCGCCGACCGCTCTGTGCCGGCGGTCCGCGACGCCGCCGAGAAGCAGGCAGGCGAGGCCGTCGTGCTCGTCGACGGTCTGCGCTCGATGGTCGAAGTCGAGCGCTTCCAGGACGCGTTCGGCGAGGATTTCCTGCTGCTCTCGGTCGAAGCGCCCTTTGACCTGCGCGCCGAGCGCCTGGGCGACCGCGGCCGCGAGGAGACTGACACCGACCGAGAGAAGCTCCGCGAACGCGAGGAGCGCGAACTCGGCTTCGGGATGGGCGAAGTGATGGAGAACGCCGACCTCGTCATTGAGAACACCGACAGCATCGACGTGTTCCGCGACCAGGTCCGAGCAGTGCTCGAGGCCGGCGCCGATGGCGCCGCGGCGCGACCCCCCGTGGAGGACGAACAGTGATCTACAGCATCGACGTTCGGGTGGAAGCCCCCGTCCGAGAGACGGAAGTCTCCGACCGCGTGGCGGATTCAGTCCGGAACCTCATCCCCGACGTGGAACTCCACCGCGAACCCGACAAATTCGTCGGCGAGAGCCACTCCCTCGACGCCTTCTCAGACGTGCTCCACGAACTGGAGATCCTCGACACCGCCCGCCGCCAGTTCAAAAACGGCTCCGACGAGGAGGGCTTCTCCTTCGCGCTGAAGAAACAGCCCGCATTCAAAGGCAAGATCAACTTCGCGGTCGGCTCCGAAGACGAACTCGGCGACATCCGGGTCCGGGTCGACGTGCGCGAACCGGACGTTGAGGCGTTCATCGACTACATCGCCCCGCCCACCGAGGACGGCCAGCCAATCGAACCCGACAGCCGCCACTCGGGCAGCGACGGTGGGGCCAAGCGGCGTGACCCCGACGATTACGCCGACCCAACCGAGGACGACCAGCCGGGCCGCTGAGGGATGCAGGACGCCCTCCGGACCGGCGCCCGGACGGGCGCACTGCTGCTGCTGACCGGATTCGTCGCGATTCTCACGGGCCGCCCGTTCCTCTTCCCCAGCCTCGGCCCCTCAGCCTACCTCGTAGCCACGGCACCCGAGTCAGCCACGAGCCAGACCGACCGGCTCCTCGGCGGCCACGCCATCGGCGTCGTCGCCGGCCTGCTGGCCTACCACCTACTCGCGAGCGGACTCGTCGTCACCGACCCCGTTGGGCCCCTGGCGATCGACCAGATGCGCTTGAGCGCGAGCGCGGTCGTCTCGGTCGCGCTCACGACTGCCGGGATGGAGGCAACGGGCTACCGCCACGCGCCCGCCTGCGCGACCACGCTCATCGTCGCGCTGGGGCTGCTCTCGAACCCCGTAGACGGACTCGTCATCATCGCGGCTGTCGGTCTGTTGATTCTCGCCAAACCGCTGGTCGCGGCAGTGACATCCCACTCAGATCACGAATAGCTGCACCACGCTGAACAGCACCACCACGCCCAGCACGTCACAGGTGTTGGTCACGACCGGAATCACCACGTCGTCGGGGTCCAGCCCGAACGTGTAGGCGATATACGTCGCGACAACGGTGACGAGGACCGCAAGCACCGCGAGCGCGATGCCACTGGCCAACGAGACCAGGACGACCGTCCCGAGTGCGAGCCGTGCCCCGGCGAGCACTGCCTGGAGAGCCCACGCGCCGGCGCCGACGACGGGGAACAGCGTCACGGCCAGCGCGACCGTCGCAATCGCGTTCCCGGCCAGCTTCTCGTCACTGGGCGAAAACGAGAGGGTCCCGAGGTGAAACGCCGTCGAGAGCCGCGAGGCGAGAATGCTCCCGAGATTCCCGGCGGTCCCGATTGTGACCGGGACCAACACCAGCAGCGTCGGATACTGCAGCAGCTCAGCCTCGAAGGAGCCCAAAACAAGCCCCGAGCCGACTTCGACCATCGTCATCACCAACAGCACGGGGAGCATCGCGCGGGTGATACCGCGGACGGTCCAGTCGGTCGTCATCCACCACCCCCGAGTGCGAGCACCAGCCGCACCGCGACCAGCAGCGACGCGACCCCAACGACGTCACCGGTGGTGGTCACGACCGGGCCGACGAGCGTGTCGGGGTCGCGGCCGCGACGGTAGCCCGCGAAGACGACCAGCACCACGACCACGGTCAGCGCGACGCCCGAGAGCAGGCCGGCGACCAGACTCACTGCCACCAGCGTGCCGACACCGGCCACCTCGTCACCCAACGCGGTGAGGATGGCGAACACCGCGACTGCGGCGACGACGCTGGCGAGCAAGCCGTTTGCGAGTGCGGCCGCAGTCGCCCCTCGCAGTCGCTCGTCACCCAGCTCCACCCGCGGCTCGACCAGCCCCTGATGGAGTCCAGTGGAGAGCCGCGCGCCGAGGCTCCCGTAGACGTTCCCCCGTGTCGCAAGCAGCGCGGGCACCGCCACGAGCAGCCCCGGAACCGCCGTGAGTTCTGCTTCCATCCCGCCGAGCATGACCCCCGCCAGCAGCCCGCCGACGAGGCTCATCCCCAACGCAGGCAGCGCCTCCTCGTAGGCCTCGCGGGCGACCGAGCGGACGCTCATTACCGAGAAGTCGACGGGACCGGTGAAAAATCCCGCGTGCCCTGCTTATCGCTCGCCCTCGCCGCCGGTCAGCGCGACGACGATCAGCAGCACGAACGCGAGCACCAACGACGCCGCCAGCGCGCCGAAGGCGAACTGGAAGCTCCGGGCGTCGATGAGATAGCCCGTCACCGCCGGGGCGACCGCGGCCGAACTCATCAGCACCGTCCGGACCACGCCCAGCCCACCGCCAGCAGCCTCTTCCGGGAGGATGGACATCAGAAACGCAGACCGGGCGGGCCGGTAGCCGTGCCCGCCGAGGCCGAAGACGATCACGGCAGCCCCGACTGCCAGCACACCGGTGGTCACCTGCAGGAGCGCCACGCCCAGGGCCGCCGCCCCGACGGTCGCCAGCAGCACGGGCAATCGACCCGCTCTGTCGGCCAGTTCACCGGTGCCGAGTTGGACCAGCGAGACGACGAACAGCCCGGAGTAGAGCGCGCTCGCGACGGCCTGTGAGAGCCCGGCGGATTCGGTGAGATAGAGCGGGAGGAACGCAACCGCGCCGTTGTAGCCGAAGGAGACGGCGACGGTGACGCCGACAAACAGCGCCACTCGGGGCTGGGAGAGTGAGCGGGCGTAAACGCGCAACGCGACGCCCTCCTCACCGCTCTCGTCGGTCCCGCCACTCTCGCCCTCGGGGAGTCGTTTCGGGGTTCGGAGCAGGAACACGGCTGCGAGCGTGAGCACGACCAACGCACCTGCGAGGAAGAGCCCGCGCCAGTTCGGGAGGAAGTAGACCACTGCAGCGGGGGCGGCGACGCCACCGAACGCTGCGATGGTATCGAGCGCCCCGAGTGCTCGCCCGGTCCGGCTTGGGTGGATCACCGTCAGCAGCCGGACGGCCACGGTCTTGTGCGCGCCCGTCCCCAACCCAATGAGCAACATCCCGCCGACGAGCAACGGGAACGGTTCGGCGACCAGCAACACGAGCGCACCGAGGCCCGCGATGACGGCGCCGGCGGTGATGACCGGGACGGGGCCGCGGCGGTCTGCGAGCACGCCGCTGGGGAACTGCATCAGGGCGTAGGCCACCATCAGGGCGGAGAAGGCGGCGCCGATTGTCGCGTTGGAGACCCCATAGAGCTCCTGAAAGGTTCCAAAGAGCGGCGGGAACGCATAGCGCAGGAACTTCGCCATAAACCAGATGAGCGAGGTGAGGAGGAGCGCGTCGTAGCGCACCAGGCGGCGAAGCTGCATTCAGGTCACGCTATCCCGTCACCACGCAAAAGCGCCGCGCATCCGGCGAGAATGGTGTGGACCCGGCCTGACCGACAGTTGACGGGAGACGGCGGTCGTTGCCGTTTACCAACGACCGATATGGTGGGGCTCAGAAGGTCAACTGTGTCAACGACTCTCACTATCGACGACGTGCTGGCTCTCGACTACCCCGGAGCACCGGCGTGGGCCGCGACCGGCGAGTTCGTCGCCGCGCTCGTCTACGAGGACGACGAGCAGTCGCTGCGCGTGGCGACCGTCGGCGACGGCGACGACGAGCCCTGGCGGGTCGCCCCGGAAGGCGGCGTCGTGGAGATCGCCTGGGGACCGGACGCTGACCCGGGCCACCTCGCGGTGCTCACCGGCGAGGGCGAGCTGCTGCTCGCGAACGCGCGCAGCCGGACGACTGAACGGCTCTCCGGCGACGTGGACGCCGACGACGTGAACTGGTCCGCGGATGGCCGGCTGCTCGCGGTCTATCGGGATGGCCAGCCCACCGTCTTCGACTTGGAGGCGGGGATCGACAGGCGCTACAAGACGCCCGAGCGCGGGTCGTTCCTCGGCGAGGACCGGATGCTCGCGTTCTCCCCCGACGGCGAGCGGCTCACATACCGCTTCGTCGCGAGAGATGCAAAGCAGGTGGGCGCTCTCGACGTCGAGAGCGGCGACCGGGTCTGGCGCAGCAGCGGGCCGTCGTCCACGAGTTCGCCGGCCTGGCTCGGCGACGGCCGGCTACTTCTCGACAGCAGCGGCGACAGCGGGCGGTTCCGCGAGCTGTTCGCGGTCGATCCCGATACGGGCGACCGGCAGACGCTGTACCGGGAGGAAGCGGAGATGGGGACCGTCTCCCGGGGTGATGCGGAAGTCTCACCCGACGGCGAGCAGGTCGCGCTCGCGCTGCCGCTGGACGGCTGGGAGCATATCCACGTTATCGAGGCCAACACCGGCGAGCACACCCAGCTCACCGCCGGCGAGTTCGAGGACAAGGGCGTCGCCGGCTCGTCGCCGCAGTGGCTCGACGACGACACCCTCGTCTTCGCCTCGAACCGGCAGGATTGGGGTGAGCGCGGCGTCTTCGCCGTGACGGGCGCCCGCGGCGACGACGAACCGGCAGTGACGGAGCTTGTGACCGACGGGACGAACATCCACCCCGCGCCCGCACCCGACGGCGAGCACCTCGCGTACGTCCACGCGTCGCGCGAGCGCTCGCCCGAACTTCGGGTGGTCGGACTGGACGGCGATGGCGGCCGTGGGAGCGGGCAGCCGCGGCGGATCACTGCGTCGGCCGTCGACGACTGGCCGGTCGAGCCCATCGAGCCGGAGCGAGTCAGCTACGAGAGCGTCGGTGGACTGAAAATCGAAGGCTACCTGCTCGACCCGCGGGACGCCCCGAACGTCGAGAACGACGCGGAGGCGCTTCCGGCGGTCGTCTGGGTCCATGGCGGCCCGATGCGCCAGATGCGCGACGGCTGGCACCCCTCCCGGTCCTACGGGCTGGCCTACTCGTTCCAGCAGTATCTCGCACACCAGGGCTACGTCGGGCTGTTCGTCAACTACCGCGGCGGAATCGGCTACGGCCGTGCGTTCCGTGAAGCGCTATTCGGGAACCGTGGAACGGACGAGATGACCGACATTGCCCGCGGCGCGGCGTATCTCCGGAAGCTCGACTACGTCGACGACAACGCCGTCGGCATGTGGGGGCTCTCCTACGGCGGCTACGCTGCGCTCCAGCTGCTCGGCACCCGGCCGGAGGCGTTCGACGTCGCGGTGAACCTCGCCGGCCTCGCGGACCTCGAACAGTACCGCGATTGGGCCGAGGAGACGAAGTACCCCTCGGCGGCCTCCGCACAGGCTGTTCGGCTCGGCGGCGAGCCGTGGGAAGCGCCCGAGAGCTGGGCCGAAGCGAGCCCGAAGACCCACTTCGAGAACTACGAGAACCCGCTGTACAGCTTCCACGGCACGGCCGATCGCTACGTGGATTTCGAGCAGCTCGACGTCGTCGTCAAGGACCTGATGACGCTCGGGAAGGACCACGAGTGGGAGTACTACCCAGGCGAAAACCACGTCTTCTCCCGGCGAGCAACGTGGGAGCGCGCGCTGACAAAAATCGAGGCGGCGTTCGAGGGCGAACTGCGCTGACTACCCGAACGGTCCCATCCCGCCCAGGCCACCGCCGCCGCCACCTTCGCCCTGCATCTTCTTCATCATCCGCTGCATATCGCCGTCACCCATCCCCTGGAACTGGTTCAGGGTGCGGTCCATCATCTTGTGCTGTTGGAGCAGCTCCCGCACCGTCTCCTCGTCAGTACCCGAGCCACGGGCGATGCGCTGTACCTGCGAGGCACCGATGGAGCGGGGGTCCTCGAGTTCCTCGTCGGTCATCGAGTCCATGATGACCTCGAAGTTCCGCATCCGGTCCTGGGTCACGTCCATCGCGTCGTCGGGAAGCTGGTCCATCATCCCGCCGCCCATCCCGGGAATCATGTCCATCACCTGGTCGAGCGGCCCCATCTTGTTCATCGCGTCCATCTGGCGCTGCATATCTTTCAGGGTGAAGTTCCCCTCCAGCATATCCTCTGGGTCCCAGTCGTCCTCGCCCTCCTGGGTTTCGGCCATCGCGCGCTCGACGCGCTCGGAGAGCTGTTTGAGGTCACCCATACCGAGCAGCCGGGAGATGAACCCGTTCGGCTCGAAGCGCTCGATGTCCTGGACCGTCTCACCGGTGCCGAGGAAGGCAATAGACGAATCCGTCTCGTTCACCGCAGTCAGCGCCCCGCCACCTTTCGCGGTCCCGTCGAGTTTGGTAATCGTGACGCCGTCGACGCCGATGGCGTCGTCGAACTCGCGGGCCTGGGCTTTCGCGCCCTGCCCGATGGCGGCGTCGAGGACCAGGAGGTTCCGGTCGGGGTCGACCGCCCGCTCGATCTCCTCGATCTCCTCGATGAGGTCGTCTTCGAGCGCGTGTCGGCCGGCGGTGTCAACGATGTGCACGTCCGCGTCGCTGGTGGCTTCGAGGCCGTCGCGAGCGATCTGGACGGGGTCTTCGGCATCGGGGTCGCCGTAGAACTCCACTTCTGCGTTCTCGGCCATCTGCTTTGCCTGCTGGTAGGAGCCGGGCCGGAACGTGTCGGTCTGGATGACCGCCGGGCGGAGGCCCTTCTTTGAGAACCACCAGGCGATTTTGGCTGCCGTCGTGGTCTTCCCGGAGCCCTGCAGCCCCGAGAGCATGAGCGTCTGGGGCTCGAGCGGAATCTCCGTGGACTCGCCGACCACCTCGACCATCTCCTCGTAGACGATTTTGAGGATGTGATCGCGGGCGGAGGTGCCGCCGGGGGGCTCCTCGTTGAGTGCGCGCTCCTCGATGCTCGAGGAGAGCTCCATCACGAGGTCGACCTCGACGTCGGCCTGGAGGAGCGACCGCTGGATCTCCTTGACGATCTCCTCGACGTCCTCCTCGTCGAGGCGGGATTTCCCGCGGAGCGTGTCCATCGTGCCCCGCAGGGAGCTGCCCAGATTGTCGAGTACCATCTTACGACCGATTAGCGGGCCGAACGGTAAACCCTTGTCCGTCGTCGCCGGGCGACTGCCGGCTGGTCTTCGGCCGATGGTCCACTTTCTTTACCTTCCCGACCACCGGTCCTCTCACGATGGTTCTGTCGTCACTCCTCCTCCAATCGAGGGCCGTAGACACGTTCTTCGCGGTCGTGGCCGAGGCGTTGAACAAACTCGCGGCCGACATCGCGGCGGCACTCCCGCGCATTCTCGCGGGGCTCATCTTCCTCATTATCGCCGCAGCGGTCGTGAAAATTATCAAATACGGCCTCACGTTCTCGCTGGAACGAACGTTCGCCGACGAACCCCGGGTCTATCGTCAGTTCATCATCGCCGTCGTGATGCTGTTTCTCTGGTTCGGGGTGGGGCTCTCCTTCCTCTCGGTCGTCGGCCTCGAACAGATCGCGGCCTCGCTGGGCTCTGCGGCCGGCTTCCTCGCGTTGGGTGTCTCCTATGCGCTCTCGAGTGTCATCGCCGACGTGGTCGCAGGAGTGTACCTGCTGCGCGACGAGGACTTCATGCCCGGCGACGAGGTCGACATCGGTGGGACCGTCGGCACCGTCCAGAGCATTGAACTCCGAAAGACCCGACTCACGGTCAACGAGGGCGAGGACACGATGGTCCGCAACAACGCCGAAATCGAGAAGAAGTGGACCAAACTCGACGACGAGGTCCAACGCGAGAGGGCCGCCGAGGGCGAGTTCTCGAACGCTGACGCATAGGACCCCTGGGCGCGCCTCTCAGTCGTCCGCGAGTGTCCACACGTCGTGTTCCTCGCCGGTCCGGGTGTCCCGCTCGGCGACGCCGGCCAACACGTCCTCGGCGAACGCGGCGGCTTCCTCGAGGTCACTCGGTCGTGAGGCTTCCAGTCGCCCGAGGGCGAGTTCCGCACCGGTCCCCAGTGCCAGCGGCGGGTCCGTCAGCACGCTCCCGTCGGCGTAGACCGCTCGGAGCTCTGCCGTCCCATCGCTGTCCCGGGCGGCGACAGCAGCGTCCGTGCCTACGTCGCCGGCCACGGCCTCGACCATGCGGGTGAACGGCTCGATGGTCGGCGACTGGCCGTGTTCCGTGCAGTAGCTCCGGAGTTTCGCGTCGAGTTCCCGGCGCACCGTCTTGGGGTCATCGACGACGGCGCCGCCACAGTCCTCGAAATCCAGCACCCGCTCAGCGCTGGTGCTCGCGACAGTGTTATCCCTGATGACGGCGCGGTCGGCGGCGACGACGACACCCTCGGCTGCCTCGAATGCAATGACGGTGGGCATAGGTGGGGAAAGGGGCCCCTCGGAGAAAGAACTACTCCTCCTCGGCCAGCAGCTGCCCCACCAGCTCCTCGGGATCGAACGCCTGGATGTCGTCGTACCCCTGCCCCGTCCCCAGGAAGAGGACGGGCTTGCCCGTGACGTGGGCGATGGAGATAGCCGCACCGCCCGAGGAGTCGGCGTCGGCCTTTGTGAGCACAGTGCCGTCGATTTCGGCGGCCTTGTTGAACTCTCTGGCGCGCTCGACGGCGTCCTGCCCGGCGACGGCCTCGTCGACGAACAGCGTCATTTCGGGGTCGACGACCCGGTGGATTTTCTCCAACTGGGTCATCAGGTCGTTGTTGGTGTGGAGCCGGCCGGCGGTGTCACCCAGCACAACGTCGATATCGTTGGCTTCGGCGTACTCCACACCGTCGTAGATGACCGCGGCGGGGTCACCGCCCTGCTCGTGAGAGATGAGTTTGCGGCCGACGTTCTCGGCGTGTTTCTGGATCTGCTCGTTCGCGCCGGCACGGTAGGTGTCGCCGTTGGCCAGCACCGAACTGTAGTCGCGGTCGCCCAGCCACTCGCTCATTTTGGCGATGGAGGTGGTCTTGCCGACGCCGTTGACGCCAGTGAAGACGACCGTGACCGGTTTATCGGCCTCGGCGATGCGCGCTTCGAAGTCGAACTGGCCGACAGAAATCACGTCGACCAGTGCGTCGTGGAGCGCGTCCTCGACCAGTTCCGCGGTGGTGTCAACCTGCTTGCGGCTCTCGCCGATCAGCGCCTCGCGGACACTGTCCAGAATCTCCTCGGCGACGCTCATCTCCACGTCGCTCTCGAGCAACGCCATCTCGAGGGACCAGAGCGGCTGCGCTAAGTCGTCTTCCTCAATGATGACGCGACCGGTCGCGAACGCTGCGGCCTGCCGGAGTCGACCGGGGCCGCTGTCGTCCGCGTCCTCGTCTTCGTCGTCTGCGGACTCACGGTCCGGCGCTGCTGCCGGGGTCGAGGGTTCTTCTGCGTCTTCCGACGCATCCGCCTCGGCCGCTTCGGCGTCTGCCGCCGCTTCGTCGGCGGCGTCGGCCTCTTTCTCCTCGACCTCCTCCTCGACGTCCTTGCGGAAGGAGCCGAGTTTGTCCTTGAGTCCGTCGAACATGAGACCTTACTCGCCGTCGCCTTCGCCCTGCATATCCTGCATCTGCTGCATCTGCTGTTGCTGCATCTGCTGTTGCATCTGCTGGGCGCGCTGCTCGATCTGGGCGCTCTCCTCTTCGAGCTCGGAGATCTCGCCCTGGACCCCGCTGATGCGGTCGTCAAGAGAGTCCTGCTTGGTCTCGAGTGCGTCGACGGCGTCGTCGCTCTCCTGCTCTGCTGCGTAGCCGCCGCCGAGTCCGACGATGATTTCGTCCATGTCGTCGACCTCCGCGCGGACGTAGGCGCCGCCGCCGAGCGGGAGCTGCACCGTGTCGCCGTCGTCGAGCGTGTCGATGGCCTCGATGGCGTCGTCGACGCCGGCCTTCTCGTCGCGGAAATCCTCGATTTCGGCCTCCTTGGCCTCGATCTCCTGGTCGATCTCTTCGAGCTCCTGGGAAAGCTGCTGCAGCTGCTGTTGCTGCTGCTGACCTCCGCCCATCATGCGGCGGTCACCTCCGTGTCGTCGGACTCCGTCCGACTGCTCGAGGTACTCTGTACCTCGGTGATCTCGATATTGGTGCGCTGGAGGTTGTGCTCGGCACCGAACTGGGAAAGCACGTGCTCCCGTGCGACGTCCTCGTTCTCTGCGTCAATGCTCCGCTCGAACGCCTGCGGCCCCTCCCGGGCCTCGAACGTACCGCTCACAGTAAACTGGCTCATGGCCAAACGTGGCCGGTCAAGGGGGAAGTAGCTTCCGAAAAGACGAGCGGGCTTCAGATATCGTTCCCGTCGAACCGCCAGACTGCAAAGCCCACGAGCAGCCCGGCCGCTGCCACCATGAGCCCCCCAGCCAAGAGGTCGGTGCTCCCCTCGACCAACACCGCAGTCGGGTCGTACTGCCTGGTCGGGCTGATCGCCCCGAGCCAGTCATAGTCGGTCGCCGCGGTCGTCGAATCCAGCAGGAACAGAGCGAATACGGCTCCCAGTGCGCCGCGCTGGGCGGTCTCCACTCGGTCGGTCAGCGTCGAAATCACCAGCCCGAGCCCGCCACACACCGCCAGATACGACACCGCGAGCACGTGCGCCCAGACCAGTCGTGCGGGTGCGATGCTGTCGCCGATGGCCGCGACCGCGACCGCGATGGCGATACCGCTGACGGCGTCGACGTCGCCGTAGGATTTCGAGAGGTCGGTGCAGTGGATCGCAGCCATGCGGTCAACGGGGGTCCGCTAATATAATAAAAGGCCAGGGGGTGGGGTAGCCGTCGCTGGCGTGAAACGTCGCGGAAGAAACGAGCCGGGCTGTGTTGCTCCGGCAAGGCGGTCGCGCCGTGAGTGGCTAGCCCACTGCGAGGGACTGGCGCGTCGCGAGTGCGTTACTCGATATAGCCCAGCGTGTCCTCGATACGGCCCAGTTCGGGCCCGGTCGTGTTGTGGCCGACGACGTAGCCTTCGTCGTTGGCGACGATGCCTGAGCCGACGAGCGGGCCGCCGTAGTTGATGGTCCCGACGTCTGCGTAGGCGTCCAACAGTGCTTCCAACGCCTCCAGTTCCGGCTCGCGGGACTGGGGCTGGCAGAGCACGCCCGTGTTGGTGGCGGCGGCGGCGGTGCCGACGGTCCGCACGTCACCCAGCGAGCCCCGTTCGACGGGGACCGCCAGCGCCTCCTCGACGACCGAAATCTGGTCGTTGGTGAGTTCGGGGTGGGCGTACGCGCCACTGTCGTTGGCCAGCACGACGTTGCCCGCCGCGTTGATGCGGCCCGGCAGGCCGTGGACCGGGAGGCCCGTTTCGTCCTCGATACGGTCGCGTTCTCGGTCGGTTACACGACCGGAGACCAGCAGGCCGTTCTCGTTCCCTGTCGCGAGCGCGCCGACCGTGTTGGAGCCGGCGACGGTCGTCTCGATAGCGGGGACGCCAAGCTCGTCGCTCATCCCCTCGACGACCTCCTCCTCGGTGTCGGGGCGGATCAGCAGGCAGTCGTCTGTCGCCATAGCGAACACTCCGACGTACGAAGAGCCGGCGAAAGCCGCGCGGAACACGTTACTCTGCGGGTTCGGCTTCGACGACAGTCTCGCCGTCCTCGTCGAAGCGGGCGGCTCGGACGCGGAGTTTGCTCGGCGGCTTGCTGCGCCCGCGGCTCCAGACGGTCTCGTTGACGCCTGTGTCGAGTCGGACCTCATCCTCGTCGACGGCGAACGCCTTCGCGAGGTGCGAGCGAATCTCGCTCATCGCGGCGTCGGCTCGCTCCTGCTTTGCGACCTTCTTCGCGTCGCGGAGCGGGATCGTGACGACTCGCTCCTCGAAATCATTCGCGCTCATTATTCGTCGATATCAGACCGCCGCCAGTTGCGCCGCTTCGGGTTGCGGGTGACTTCCATGTCGGTCTTCATCATGACCCACGCGGGCACACGCGAGTTCTGTTTCTCCTTCTTTCCGAGCCGCTTTTTCTGCGCCTTCGATTTCTTCCCCATAGTGCCCGGGAGTTCCGTCGCTCGACGTAAAACGCTGTCTATCCGGTACGTCACTTCCGCAGAACCCGCCGCCGGAGGTCGGCTGCCGACCCAGCCTCAGTTCGTCGTCGATTCTGAATCTTCCTTGCGTTTGGGGGCTCCGACACCATCGAGGGCCTCGACCGTCTCGGTCTGTTTTTCGGTGTCGATATGCCAGCGGTCGACCTCGTCGTCGTACGCTTCGAGGCGTTCGCTCACCTCGTCTTTCAGCTCGTCGTCGTTGATGTTGACCTCGAAGGTGAACTCCTCATGGTCGCCCCGGGAGCTGCGCTGGACGTTCGCGCTCACGAGTTCGTTGTCGAAGTAGTAGGGCGCCAGCTGGGTCATCACCTTCCGGTAGACGGTGTCCTCCACGGTTCGGATGGCTTTCCGTCCCGCCGAGTCCGCCGCCCGCGTCGCGTAGCTGATGGAGTCCTGCCAGCGCTCGATGGCGCCGCCGTTGTCGCCCTTGCCCACTTTCTCGTAGGACTCACTCAGCTTCTCACCCGCCGAACGGATATCTTCCTCGGGCTCTTTGCCCTTCTCCTCGCCGGGACCCTCGCCGATGCTCGCTTGCTCGGCTGTTTTCTCCTCGATATCCTCACCAAGGCGCTCGTGGGATTTTGGTCGCCACTCGTTCCACTCCTCGAACGCCTGGCTCTCGACGCCGGCGTCTCGGAGCGCCCGCGTGATGCGTTCGCCGTGTTCGACGATTTTGCCCCACGAACCGCGCTGTTTGAAGCCGGCGATGCTCTCCTCCATCTCCTTGCGGGTCGGATGGGGCCCGGACACATAAGTTCGGTCTGTCACTCGCTCGCACGCCACGCGTGTCGAGGCACACGGAGTTTTACGCTCCGACACCCTACAACCGGGCATGAGCGGGACTCCCGACACTCCGGAGATCGAGGACCTCATGGAGACCGAAGAGCCGAGCTTCCAGCATATCCTCGCCTGCGTCTTCGGGATTCAGGACCACGAGAGCCGGACCTACCTCGCGCTGCTCGACCAGCCCGACAGCACCGTCGCCGAACTCGCGGAGGTGTTAGAGCGCGACCGGAGCAACGTGAACCGGTCGCTGACCACGCTACTCTCGAAGAATCTGGTCGAGCGCCGTCGCCGCCTGCTCGACCCGGGCGGCTACGTTTACGAGTACACCGCCGTGGAACTCCCCGAAGCGAAGGAGATGCTCCACAGTGCGCTCGACGGGTGGGTCGAGAACGTCCACAGCGCAATCGACGGCTTCGGGCAACAGTGAGCCCCGGCCCACTTTTCCCCGTCCGCACCGGAGGCAGCCGTGATGACTGACTCCCTCTCGCTCCACGCGTCCCCGCCCGAGTGCCCGGACGGTATCGACGACGACTGCTGGCTGGCCTGTGTGGCCTGTGGCGCGACATACCCACCGTTCGACGAGGTTCGCTACACTTGCGACGACTGTGACGGCCTGCTGGAGGTCCGCTACGCCGACCTCCCCGGCTGGGATGCGTTCTCCGGCCGCGGCGTCTGGCGCTACGCCGCCGCGCTCCCCTTCGAGACTGGCCGGACCCACGCGCCCGGCCCCGACGACCCACCAGCGGGCGTGAGCCTCCCGGAGGGTGACACGCCACTCTATGAAGCACCAACCATCGAGGACGATCTCGGCATCGAGCGCCTCCGGGTGAAACACGAGGGGATGAACCCCACGGGCAGTTTCAAAGACCGCGGCATGACAGTCGGCGTCGGCGTCGCCGACGCGGTTGGTGTCAACCGCCTCGCGTGTGCCTCGACTGGAAACACCTCTGCTGCCCTCGCGGCCTACGGCGCTCGCGCCGGGATGGAGACGCTCGTGCTCCTCCCCGCAGGGAACGTCGCCGCCGGCAAGGTCGCGCAGGCAGCGCTCCACGACGCGCGAATTCTGGAGGTCGACGGCAACTTCGACGACTGCCTCGACATCGTTCAGGAGCTGGCCGCCCGCGGCGAGGCTTACCTCCTCAATTCGCTCAACCCCTTCCGGCTGGAAGGCCAGAAGACCATCGGGCTCGAGATTCTCGAGCAGTTCCACGAGGAGGAGGGTGGCTACCCCGACCGCATCGTCCTGCCCGTCGGGAACGCCGGCAACACCGCGGCGCTGTACAAGTGCTTCCGCGAACTCGTACAGGCTGGCGCACTCGACCCCGAGGAGGTCCCGAAACTCACGGGCGTCCAAGCAGCAGGCGCTGCGCCGTTCGTCGAGGCCATCCAATCCGGTGCCGACGGTGTCGAGCGGTGGGATTCCGTTGAGACCCTCGCGACGGCCATCCGTATCGGCGAGCCTGTCAATGCGCCCAAAGCACTCCCCGGCGTCCGCGAGACCGGTGGCACCGCCGTCGCCGTCGAGGACGAGGCGATTACGGAGGCCCAGCGCGCGCTCGCACGACAGGGAATCGGTGTCGAACCTGCTTCTGCAGCCTCGCTCGCCGGCCTCCGCAAGCTTCGTGCCGAGGGGGTCGTCGACGCCGACGAACGGGTGGTCTGTCTCACGACCGGGCACCTGCTGAAGGACCCCGAGGCCGCGGCCGCGGCTGGCGGGAAGCCCGAACCCGTCGCCAACGACGTGGGCGCGGTGCGCTCGCTGCTCGGCTCGTAGTCGCTACCCTCTTGCCCGCGCCGGCCCTTCTCGACACAAATGGAGCGTGCTGCCGCACTCGACCGCGTGGAGGCGATGCTCGACAAACTCGAGGAGGAGCCACCGCCGGTGCCCGTGCGGGAGGTCTGGCTCTACGGCGACGCGGCGCTGGGCCTTGACCCGGTCGACCGACTCGACGTCTACCTGACCAAGGATATTCTGTTGGGTGCTGACAGCGGTGAGGAGGCCGACAAGATCGGCGAGCGCTTCGAACGTGAGTACGGTGTGAAAGGTGTGGGGAGCACGATTCGCGCGGCGTGGGCCGAGCAGTACCCCGACCGGGTCAGAGCCAGCGACAACGGCTACGCCGCTCCGGAGAAATGTCTCGGCGCGCACCTTACCGATGACGACGAACCCATCCACCTCGAGGTCTGTAACGCCTCCTTCGGCGACAACGTCACGCAACGGCTGAAAGGGGCGCTGGACCGCGGAGCGTACGAGGAGATTCTGGACCCGCGCGGCGCGTGTCTCTGGGTGGATGGCCAGCGCGACACGGAAACCCTCGAGAAGCTTCGCGCCGGCGACCTCGCGTTCCCGACGCTCCCCGAAGCGCTCTCGATGCTCGGTGCCGATGAGGGCGACGCTAAAGAGGCGGCCCAGGTGATGCGGGAGCGTCGCCGCGAGCAGACCGGCGCCACAGTGCGTGGCGACGTGGTCTGAGCGGGCGCTCCTCTGATTTAGCGAACAAAAAACGACGGACGAACCGACGAGCCGACTACTTCCGGCCCGCCGAAAGCGGCGAGGGAAAGCGCACCGTCGCCGTCAGCGAATAACGTCGAGCCCGTTGTTGCGGTCGTTCCGTTGGTCCTGGCCGCCGTCCTGTCGGGCGGCCCCGTTCGCATTGCGCTTCGCGTCGAACTCTGCGTTCTCCAGGTCGTCGTCCCCGAGCGCGCGCTTGGAGGCGTCGGCCTGTTTCTGCGTGCTGGGGCCCAGCACCTGTGCGGAGTGAACGCCGGTCATGATGGCCATGACGCGGACTTTCCCCTTGTACTCCTGCTGGATGCGGGCGCCCCAGATGACGTTGGCCGAGGCCTCGAGGCGCTCGGTGATCTGGTTGGCGATACCTTCGGCCTCTTTCAGCGTGAGGTCGGGGCCGCCGGTGATGTGGACCAGCCCACCGCTCGCGCCGCGGTAGTCCACGTCGAGCAGCGGGTGGTTCATCGCGTCTTCGACAACTTCCTGGGTCTTGTTCGAGTCCTGGGTCTCGCCGACGAGCATCACGGCGACGCCGCCCTGGTTCATAATCGTGGACATGTCCGCGTAGTCCAGATTAATCAGTGAGGGCTGCGTGATGGTCTCTGAGATGCCTTTGACGGTCTCGGCGATGATCTGGTCCATCACCGAGAACGCCTTCCCGATTGGGAGATTCGGCACGTAATCGAGCAGGCGGTTGTTGTCCAGCACGATGATGGACGACGCCTCCTCACGGAGCCGTTCGAGCCCCTCTTCGGCCTTGACCGTGCGGGCGCGCTCAACATTGAATGGCGTCGAAACCATCCCGACGACGATCGCTCCCTGTTCTTTCGCGATGTTCGCAATGACGGGTGAGGCACCGGTACCGGTCCCGCCACCCATCCCGGCCGTGACGAACACGAGGTCTGCTTCGCCCAGCACCTCTTTGATCGTCCCCTGGGCCATCTCGGTGGCGCGCTCGCCCATCTGGGGGTCGCCGCCAGCGCCGAGCCCTTCCGTGAGGGATTTGCCGACCAGGATCTTCGTGTCGGCCTCGACCATCTTCAGGTGCTGTTTGTCGGTGTTGATCGCGATGGTTTCGGCGCCGTCGACACCGATGTTGTAGAGGCGGTTGATCGTGTTGTTGCCTGCGCCGCCCGCGCCGACGATGACGATCCGGGGCTCCCCGAACTCGTCGTCGTCGGTTTCGGCGTCCTGCATCGAGCGCTGTTCGGCCTCTGCGTTGTCGAGTGCGTCCTGAACGATATCCTGCATCGTTACACCGCTCCCCGCAGCTCACGCGGGCCGTCGCGCGCTTCGGTTTCTCGAACGGCCGCGCGGCTCGCCTTGTCGGTGGCGACCCGCTGGGCCCGTTCGGCCTGTTCGACAGTTTGCTGTAGTGTGACACGCTTCATGGTGGTTTCCCCCGGTAAGACGAGTCCGGCGAGGCCGGCGTCCAACAAGCTCGGCGAACCGGGGTCCCCGCCCCGGCTGCCGCTGTAAGACGACCGTCTTACGCATGGTGACGAACGCAACTATCGCATAAAAACCCACCGACGATTTCGATGGTATCAGCGCCGTTCAGCGATCGTCCGTTTCCGAACCGCCGGCCGGCGGGACGAAAAACGGGACTGATCGGCTTCCTCCCGAGGGTCTACGGCTGCGAGAGCGAGTACGACGGTGGCGGGGCGCACGCTCAATCAGCGTATGACATCCAGCCCGTTATCGTCGTCGGAACGCTCACGACGCTGTGTGGCACCCTCCCGCGCTCGTTGGTCGACCGCTGCGGCGCGCTCGGCGTTGGATTTGGCGTCGAAATCCGTATCCGAGATGTCGCCGCCCAGCGCCTGGCGCGACTCGTCGGCTTGCTTCTGGGTGCTGGCGCCGAGCACCTGTGCCGACTGGACGCCGGTCATGATGGCCATGACCCGGACTTTCCCCTTGTAGTTCTCCTGGATCCGCGCGCCCCACATCACGTTCGCCGAAGCCTCGAGGCGTTCGGTAATCTGGTCGGCGATGCCCTCAGCCTCTTTCAGTGTGAGGTCGGGGCCGCCGGTGATGTGGACCAGCCCGCCGCTCGCACCGCGGTAGTCCACGTCCAGCAGCGGGTGGTTCATCGCGTCTTCGACAACTTCCTGGGTCTTGTTCGAGTCCTGGGTCTCGCCGACGAGCATCACGGCGACGCCGCCCTGGTTCATGATGGTTTCGGCGCCGTCGACACCGATGTTGTAGAGGCGGTTGATGGTGTTGTTGCCCGCGCCGCCCGCGCCGACGATGACGATTCGGGGGCTCCCGAACTCGTCGTCATCGTCCTCGGGATCGGCATCGCGCATTGCCTGTTCAGCTTCCGCGTTGTCGAGTGCGTCCTGAACGATATCCTGCATGCGTTACACCGTGGCCCAATCGATTTCCTGCCCGTTCACCTCGTCATCGACCAGCTGGCGAACGGCCGCACGGATTGCCTCGCTCCGATTGGGGTACTCTCCACGTTCGACAAGCTGTTCGACCCGATCGATCTGTTGTTTCGGTATCCGTAGTGTAACTCGCTCCATATGTTTCCCCGGTAAGACGAAACGGCGCGAGCCGTTGGCCTACAGCGCACCGCGGCCGGCTACCCGCCCGGCTCGCGCTGTAAGACACACGTCTTACGTAGAGCTACCCACGCAGGAACGACATAAAAAAGCTCCGCCGGGTGAACCGATATCCTGGCGAATCGGGGTTCTCACTGTGTTACACCCCCGAACGCCGGCTGCCGTCGCTCGAACTCTGTTGCGATCAGGCCCGGTCGAACACGTCTGCAGTCGGGCTTCGGCGCCCGCAGCCGGGACAGAACGTCCACGATTGGTCGACGGCCTCGCCGCACTCACAGTGGGCCTGCTGCTCGCGCTCAGCACCACAGTTGGGGCAGAACGCGTCGGCGTCGTCGACTTCCTGCCCACATTGCTGACAGCCGTTGTCGCTGGTCTCTGTGGCCGCGTCGGGTGATTCCTCCGCCACCGTCGCGTCGGCAGCCCCTTCCAGGCTAATGGTGAGGTTCACGTCCCGGCCGCCGTCGAGGCGGTCTGCCAGGAGTTTGTCGACTCGGGCGGCGATGGAGCCCTCGGCACCGGCAGCGTCGGGGTTGCTCGCCCCGGGCTGGCGGTCGAGGAACTCTCGGAGCGCCTCGCGCATCACCTCGCTTTTCGAGGCATCGAGGTCGTCAAGCCGCTCGACGAGCGCATCGTCGGCGCGGAAGGTGATCTTACTCATACACGCTCATTCGGCGCCCTGCACAAGTAGCTTTCCGCGTTTTCACGGACCAGCCCGCTGGTGTCTTACGCAGGCAGGGCCGTCGACGTGCCGTGTGTTGCCCCGCACAATCTGGGCCCCTGGGGCGTCCTCGGAAGCCCTAAAGCCCCTGCGCCGGTTAGGTGGCAGTATGAGCATGGACTACGAGGCGAAACTCGACCGCGCGCTCGAACTCGTGCCCGAACTGGGCGGAAGCGACGAGCGCCTCAGCGTTCCGGAGCCGACGACACAGAAGGACGGGGCGTTCACGCGCCTCACCAACCTGAAGGAGCTCGCCGACGCCCTCTCTCGTGAGGAGGAGCACCTCCACCGCGAGATTCAGAGCGAACTTGGGACCGCCGGCCAGCTCGGTGAGGGCCGCTCGCGCTACAACGGGACCTTCTCGGCGAGCGATTTCCAGTCGGCTGTTGACTCCTACATCCAGGAGTTCGTCCGCTGTTCGGAGTGTGGCCTCCCCGACACCCGGCTGGTCACTGAGGACGGCACCATGATGCTGCGCTGTGAGGCCTGTGGGGCGTTCCGGCCGGTCACCAAGCGCACCGCCCAGAAGAGCCAGCAGCAAAGCACGGAGATCTCGGAGGGCGACACCCTCGAAGTCGAGATTACCGACACCGGCCGCAAAGGCGACGGCGTCGCCAAGCGCGGCGACTACACCATGTTCGTCAGCGGTGCGAGCGAGGGTGAGACGGTGCAGGTCCGAGTCAACAACATCTCGGGCAACCTCGTCTTCGCCGACAAAGTCTGAGCCGGCCCCGTTCCCGATCGGGGTTGGTCACCACTCCCTTTGCAGTCCTCTCGGTAGGTCAGCGATGGATACCCAACGTCTCTCTGGCAGTCCGCGGCGAGGCGTTCGCCCCGGTCTGACTCTCCGAACTGTTGTTAACTAACGGCGATTTTCTTAGTAAGGATACCTATCTATCCCCGGGTTCGTAGCAGCCGGATTAATACCTCCCGAGCGCGTTCGTTCGACTAATGAGTAATTCGGGCCCGGACGATACCGATACGGGCGCGGCCGAGCGCGGTGCCGACCACGCCCCAGAATCCGACCCTGCCGACCGCGGCGGTGGGGATCCCTCGGAACCAACCGACCAATCGACATCCGCGGCGCAGCACGGCTCCCGAACGGAACGTCTCCACCTCTCGGTTCCCGGGATGGATTGCCCCTCCTGTGCGGGGAAGGTCGAGCGGAGCGTCGACACGTTGGCGGGTGTCAGTCGTATCGACCCGCAGCCGACCACCGGACGCCTGACCGTCGACTACGACCCGGACACGACGACCCCCGCAGACGTGCGCGAGCGAGTGGAGAAAGCGGGCTACGAAATCGAGGGGGGACTAGTGACGGAGACGTTCTCCGTCCCGGATATGGACTGTGCCTCCTGTGCGGGGAAAGTCGAGAACGCCCTCGCGGGCGTCGACGGCATCGCCGAGTACGACACCCGACCCACCAGCGGTACCGTCGTCGTCAGCTACGACGGCGACCAGATCGGGGCCGCCGACATCGTCGCGGCAATCGAGAACGCCGGCTACGACGTCACCGACACGACCACTGAAGGCGGGAGTGAGGGAGGGGCCGAACCAACGTCGGTCTGGCGCAGCCGTCGGGCGATGAACACCTGGGCCAGCGTGGGGCTCACGTTGGTCGGTTTGCTCGTCCAGTTCCTCGTCACCGGGCTCGACGCGGTGCTGCTCTCGCTCCCAGGAATCGCTATCTCCGTGGCTGACGGGCTGTTCCTCGTTGCCGTCGCCATCGGCGGGCAAGCCATCCTCCGGAACGGCTACTACTCGCTGCGCAACCGCAACCTCGATATCGACCTGCTGATGAGCGTCGCCATCCTCGGCGCGCTGGCGGCCAGTCTGCTGTTCGGGCAGGAACTCTACATGGAGGCGGCGACGCTCGCGGTGCTGTTCAGCGTCGCCCAACTGCTCGAACGGCGCTCGATGGACGAGGCTCGGAACTCCCTCCGAGAACTGATGGAGCTCTCACCCGACGAGGCAACAGTGCGCAGAGACGGCGAAGAGCTGGTGGTCCCGGCCGACGAACTCCAGGTCGGCGACGTGGTCGTCGTCAAACCCGGAGAGAAGATTCCGACCGACGGCCAGGTCCTGGAGGGCGCAAGCGCCGTGAATCAGGCGCCCATCACGGGCGAGTCCGTCCCCGTCGACAAACAGCCCGGCGACGAGGTCTATGCTGGAACCATCAACGAGGAGGGGTATCTTGAGGTGCAGGTCACCGCCGCCGCCGGCGAGGACACGCTTTCGCAGGTCATCGAACTGGTCGAGGACGCCCAGGGGAACAAGACCGAACGGGAGCAGTTCGTCGAGCGGTTCGCGAGCTACTACACCCCGATCGTCGTCGCCGCCGCGGTGCTGACCGCCGCCGTTCCGCCACTCCTGTTCGGTGCGCCCGCCGCCACGTGGTTCGTCTACGGGCTGACCCTCATCGTGCTCTCCTGTCCCTGCGCGTTCGTCATCTCGACGCCCGTCACCGTCGTCTCTGGCATCACCAGCGGCGCGAAAAACGGCGTGCTCGTGAAAGGGGGCAACCACCTCGAGGCCATGGGTGGTGTCGAGGCCATCGCGCTCGACAAGACCGGGACGCTCACCAAGGGCGAACTGACCGTCACCGACGTCGTTCCGCTCGGCGGCCGGACCAAAGACGAGGTGCTCGCCTGTGCGCGCGGCCTGGAGTCCCGGAGCGAGCACCCCATCGGGGAGGCCGTCATCGCGGAGGCCGAACAGGCAGGCGTCGAGAAGCCAACCGTCTCGGCGTTCGAGAGCATCACCGGCAAGGGAGTTCGGGCCAAACTCGACGAGAGCGTCCACTACGCGGGCAAGCCAGGACTGTTCGAATCGCTCGGCTTCGACCTCTCGCACGTCCACGCCACCACCGACGGCGGCGTCGTCATGGCCAAGGCGGAGGCTCAGTGTGAACGTGCGGGCTGTCTCGATCTGCTGGCGGAGACGGTTCCCCAACTCCAGGCCGAGGGGAAGACGGTCGTACTCGTCGGTACCGAGGACGAACTCGAAGGGCTTGTCGCCGTGGCTGACGAGGTTCGGCCCGAAGCCGCGGCGACGGTCGACCGGCTCCACGACCTGGGCATCCAGCACGTCACGATGCTGACCGGCGACAACGAGCGAACCGCGGCCACCATCGCCGAGCAGGTCGGTGTCGACGATTACCGAGCAGAGCTTCTCCCTGCGGAGAAGGTGGCCGCGGTGGAGGAACTCGCCGAGCGCTACGAGGGTGTGGCGATGGTCGGCGACGGCGTCAACGACGCGCCTGCGCTCGCGGCGGCGACGGTCGGCATCGCAATGGGCGCCGCCGGGACCGATACGGCGCTCGAGACGGCGGATATCGCGCTGATGGGTGACGATCTCTCCCGGCTGCCGTATCTCTACGAACTCTCGAACGAGGCCAACCGCGTCATCCGGCAGAACATCTGGGCGAGCCTCGGTGCGAAAGCGCTGCTGGCGCTGGGTGTCCCGTTCGGACTCGTCCCCATCTGGGCGGCGGTCCTGGTCGGCGACGCCGGCCTGACGATGGCGGTGACGGGCAATGCGATGCGACTGGCCAATATCGAGCCTGAGGAGCTCACGGAGTAGTCTGGGAGCCGCGTTCGGTCCGATTTTCGAGCCGGTGGAAGCGGCGGCCGCCACCGGACCGCCCCTCGTCGCCGGCAGGAACCGTAGTCCACCCGGAGGCTTTTGCCCTCACGACTGAACTACGTAGCTATGCCGACTGAACTTCCTGATTCTGAGTACCGCAGCCGTCTCCGCGAACTCCGCGGGAAGCTTGCCAACACCGACGCCGACGCCGCCGTCTGGTTCTCCGCGACGAGCAGCCACTACGTCTCCGGCTTCGAGCACGTCCAGACCGAACGCCCCGTCGTGCTCGCACTCTCGCAGGACCGCCTCGAGATTACGGTGCCGCGCCTGGAAGTCGAGCGAGTCGAGACCGTCGACCGAATCGACGCCGTGCACCACTACTTCGATTACCCACAGGGTCGCCCCATCGAGACGGCGGCCGAGATGCTCGAAGGGATGGACGCCGACGCCGTCGTCGCCGACAGCGACGGCGCGCCGGGCGTGATGGGTTATGAGGGGCCAGCACTCTCGACGTTCGTCGACGTGGAGAGCCAGAGCTGGGTCCCGCGGATGCGCTGGGAGAAGACCGATGCCGAAATCGAACTTATTCAGGAGTCCGCGAACTGGGGCAACCTCGCCCACCGCTACCTCGCTGAGTACGCCGAACCCGGCGCGCATCCGGCAACGGTGTCCCAGCGGGCGTCGATGGAAGCCTCCCGCGCGATGCTTGACACGCTGGGCGACCGGTTCGTCGACAACGTTCGGGGCACTGGCCCGGCCCATGCTGGCTTCATCTCTGCCCAGGAGACGGCGCTCCCCCACGGCCACACACCGAACCAGCCCCTCGAGCGCGGTGACGTGCTCATCACGGGCGCCTCGGCCAACGTGGACGGCTACAACAGCGAACTCGAGCGCACCATGTTCGTCGGCGAGGTGAGCGACGACCAGGAGCACTACTTCGACCTCATGGTCGAGGCCCAGGACATCGCCATCGACGCGCTCGGCCCAGGTGTCCCGCTCTCCTCCGTCGACGAGCAGGTCTGGGCGTTCTTCGAGGAGCAGCATATCACCGATCTGGCCCAGCACCACGTCGGCCACAACATCGGGCTGGACGGCCACGAACCGCCGTATATCGACCGCGGCTGGGACGACTACGACCACGTCGCCGACGGCGATGGCGAGATGCAGCCAGGCCAG
>Ga0207995_100013_pt1 | contig 111447 bp, 113 predicted proteins | sample AntDeeMetag022AM_FD_184759 | JGI IMG/M metagenome (GOLD analysis project Ga0207995, IMG submission 184759) | Saline lake microbial communities from Deep Lake, Antarctica - Antarctic Deep Lake Metagenome 022AM (SPAdes) (version 2) | ecosystem: Environmental > Aquatic > Non-marine Saline and... | reverse complement strand
GACGGCGCGGCGGGTGGCGTCACGGTTTCAGACGCACCCTTGTGGGGTTGAAGTATCGCGTCGCCGGCGAGCGTCTCCTCGACGTCGGCGTTTCAGACGCACCCTTGTGGGGTTGAAGTCCCCGATCTCTGTCGCTGGTGAACCCGCCAACGAGGTTTCAGACGCACCCTTGTGGGGTTGAAGTCGGCAGGCCATGAGCGACATGGCCAAGATCGAGAACGTTTCAGACGCACCCTTGTGGGGTTGAAGTCGTCTACGACGGGTGAGTTGACGAAGTTTGACGCGAGTTTCAGACGCACCCTTGTGGGGTTGAAGTGTCGACGACTTCGCCTGCTGGTACGACGACCGTGTTTCAGACGCACCCTTGTGGGGTTGAAGTAAACAGAAAGTCCGTATCGAAGCAGCCAAGCAGGGGTTTCAGACGCACCCTTGTGGGGTTGAAGTGAGTATGACGACGGCCTGCCGGACCCGGCGCCGTAGTTTCAGACGCACCCTTGTGGGGTTGAAGTCACCTGGACAACGTTGAGGAGCGCGCGTTCTTCGCTGTTTCAGACGCACCCTTGTGGGGTTGAAGTACCATCGAGGAGCTCGTCGTCGTTGAATAGGCCGGTCTCCTCACAGCGCTGGGAACGGTACTCCGTGACCTTGACCTGGACGCGCTCGGCGTCGAGGTTGACCGACACGTCGGTACGGCGCCCGCCGTCGCGGCTGGGGGCGTCGTCGAACCTGTCGGGATAAATACCGAAGGGGGGGGTCCGCTCATCCGAACTCACTGGGACCACCCCGTTCCTCTTTCCTTCGAGGATCCGGGCGTTCCCTCGTGGAAACTGCCGGACGGCGACGGGCGGAGCAGGCGGCTTCGTGAACTCGCTTCGCGGCCGCTCTAATTTCCACTCGTGCCTTTCTCGAAAGCAGAGCGAGACGTCCGCTGCTGGCCGAATTACCTCCTTCGTGAGAACAGGGAACTGCTATGGACTCGCTGGGAGTCACGCGAGCGAGCGCAGCGAGCGAGTGTGACTACAGTGAGTCCACGACTGGAGGGAACGAAGTGACCGAAAGGAGTGGACTCACTGGGATTTGAACCAGAGTCAGACGTGCTCCCTCGCTGCGCTCGGTGCGCGCGACTGACAGGCTTCAAATCCACGCGTTCGCTCTGCAAACGCTCAGCTCGTCCATTTCTTCACTGTGTCCGGAAATGGACTCGCGGGGAGTCACGCGAGCGAGCACTGCGAGCGAGTGTGACTACAGCGAGTCCACGACTGGAGGGAACGAAGTGACCGAAAGGAGTGGACTCGCTGGGATTTGAACCCAGGGCCTCTTCCTTGCGAAGGAAGCGATCTACCACTGATCTACGAGCCCGCATACTGGAGAAGTTGGGGCAACCGTTTGAACGTTGCGCTTCCCTCCGCGGGTTTGCCGGAAGAGCGCTGTCGCTCACCGGTCGAAAGAGAGTAGAACGGGGGCGGGCTCAGTCCTCGAGGACGATCTCGATCGAGACGTCGTTGGGGACCTGAATCCGCATCAGCTGGCGCAGCGCGCGTTCGTCGGCGTCGATGTCGATGAGTCGCTTGTGGACCCGCATCTCCCAGTGCTCCCAAGTGGCCGTCCCCTCACCGTCCGGGGACTTCCGAGACGGAACGTTAAGCTCCGTCGTGGGCAGCGGGATGGGACCCGACAGCGAGACGCCCGTCTTCTCCGCGATCTCTTGGACGTCGGCACAGATGCCGTCCAGGTCCTCGGGGCTGGTCCCCGTGAGTCGGACGCGAGCCTGTTGCTCAGGCATCTATCGCTCGTTGACGCTGAGCACTTTGCCGGCCGCGATGGTCTGACCCATGTCGCGGATGGCGAAGCTACCCAGCTCCGGAATCTCGCCCGAGGGCTCGATGGAGATGGGCTTCTGCGGGCGCACCGTTACGACAGCGGCGTCGCCGGACTTGATGAAGTCCGGGTTCTCCTCGGCGACCTCCCCGGTGGACGGGTCCAGCTTCTGGTCGATTGTCTCGATGGTACACGCGACCTGTGCCGTGTGGGCGTGGAAGACCGGCGTGTAGCCTGCCGTGATGACGGAGGGGTGCTGCATGACGACGACCTGGGCCTTGAACGTCTCGGCGACCGTGGGCGGGTCGTCGGCCGGGCCACAGACGTCGCCACGGCGGATGTCGTCCTTACCGATGCCACGGACGTTGAACCCGACGTTGTCACCGGGCTCGGCCGTGGGCACCTCTTCGTGGTGCATCTCGATCGTCTTGACTTCGCCGCCCACGTCGCTGGGCTGGAAGGAGACGTTGTCGCCGATGTTCATCACACCGGTCTCGATACGCCCGACGGGGACGGTACCGATTCCGGAGATGGTGTAGACGTCCTGGATGGGGAGGCGCAGCGGCGCGTCCGTCGGCGGCTGCGGCTCCGGCAGGGTGTTGAGGGCCTCGACCAGCGTCGGGCCGTCGTACCAGGACATGTTGCCGGATGCCTCGGCGATGTTGTCGCCCTCGAACGCCGAGATCGGGATGAACTCGGCGTCGTCGGTGTTGAAGCGCACCTGGTTGAGCAGCTCCGTAACCTCTTCTCGGACCTCCTTGTAGGTGTCTTCGGAGTAGTCGACGATGTCCATCTTGTTCACGCCGATGATGAGCTCGTTGATACCCAGCGTGCGGGCCAGGAACACGTGCTCTCGGGTCTGAGGCGCGACACCGTCGTCGGCGGCGACGACGAGGACTGCGTTGTCGGCCTGCGAGGCGCCCGTGATCATGTTCTTCACAAAGTCACGGTGGCCCGGGCAGTCGACGATTGTGAAGTTGTACTTTTCCGTGTCGAACTCTTGGTGGGCGATGTCGATGGTGACACCGCGCTCCCGCTCCTCGGCGAGGTTGTCCATGACGTAGGCGAACTCGAAGCCACCCTTGCCTTTCTCCTCAGCCTCTTCGCGGTGCTGTTCGATCACGTGCTCGGGGACGGAGCCTGTTTCGAACAGGAGCCGACCAACGAGCGTGCTTTTCCCGTGGTCAACGTGGCCAATGATGGCCAGGTTCTGATGCGGCATGTCTTCGCTCATGGTGGATTGACGCGCGCTAAAGGCGCTTGTGAGAGAACGTTCGTCTGAGCGCCGTAAAACCATTTCGATACGCTACCCCCGATACCGGCCGCGTCCGGCGGTTTGTGGGTCCGTACCGTGGATATCCGTCTCTTGGTCTCAGAGCGGGGGGAGCCGCCCCACGTCTGACAGCACCGCCGACGCCGTCTCCGTCCCGCCCGCACCACGTCCCGAGAGGTTCAGCTCGCCCGCGTGGGCCGTCTCCACTTGTACGATATTCTGGGTTCCGGTCACCGCAAGCGTGCCGTTCTCGGGCACCAGACGGGGGCCGACTCGGATTCCGTCCGGGCTGGCTTCGCCCACGAGTCGGACTGTCTGTCCGTCGTTGCTCGCGAGCTTCAGGGCGCTGGCCGGGAGGTCGTCGATGCCTGCCACCTCGGCGTCGGCCAGCGTGAACGCGCCGTCGTACGCCGGCCGGGCCTCCCGGAGCACGTTCGCGATGATGACGCACTTCAGCGCCGCGTCGGTCCCCTCCACGTCGAAGCTGGGATCAGCCTCGGCGACACCGAGCTCCTGTGCCTCCGCGAGCACGTGGTCGTAGGCCAGCCCCTCGGCGGCCATCCGCGAGAGTACGAAGTTTGCCGTCCCGTTGAGCACACCGCGGACACGCTCGACGCGTGCGGGCCCGAGATCCTCGACGGTGTGGACCGCCGGGATGGCGCCACCGACGGTCGCCTCGAACCGAATGCTGCCTGCGCTCTCGGCTTCGACCGCCCGGAGTTCGTCGTAGCGCTCGGCGACTGGCCCCTTGTTCGCGAGGACGACGTGGCGGTCCCGTTCGAGCGCGGCCACCGCGTTCGAGAACCCCGGCTCGGCGTCGCCCAGTGTCGTCGGCGTCGCCTCGACGAGCACGTCGTACTCTGCAGCGAGGAACGCCTCGTGGTCGGCATCGCCGACGCTCCCGGTTCGTGTCTTGCGGTCGAGAACCGCGTCCACATCGAACGGCTCCCCCAACACGGCACCGCCAGAATCTGCCAGCCCGACGACGTCGTGGCCGTACTCGCTCGCCAACTCCGCGACGGCTCGGCCGACTGCGCCCACACCGGCGACAGCGAGTTTCACTCTGCCACCTCCAGGGGTTCGACGATCGTGAGACTGTTTTCGTCGGCGACCTCCCGCATCCGCTCGATGGCTGCCTCTCGCCCGTTTGCAGGCGCACCCAGTCGGAACAGCGCGCTCGATTCGGCGTCAGTCCCCTGAATCGCCGAGAGCTGCATCTCTTTGATGGTCACCACGTCCCCAGCCTCGATTGCTCGAAGCATCTGGGAGAGGTTACTTTCCACTACATCCCCGGCCAGGAGCACACGGAGCGCCTCACCGTAGTACTCCTCATCGGCCGCGACGACGCTCACCCCGCGCTCGCGGAGCGCGTCGACGATGGCGTCGAACCGACCGGCGGGACACTCGAGGTCGACTTCGACGGGGATGCGGCCGCCGGGTGTGAGATTCCCTCGCTCGTGGAACACCGAGAGCAGGTTTCCACCTCGCTCGGCGATGGGGTCGAGGGTACTGGCGAGCTCGCCTGGCTCGTCGTCGAGCTCTAGTCGAAGGGTATGTGTGGTGATTCCACCATCCGTGGAGGGCTCCCTTGGTTCCTCACTCACAGCGAATCACCCGACACGGGGTCGAAAACAAACGGCATACTCGTGGATACGGCGGGGAACGGATAAGCGTTCGCTGGGCGTGTGAACAGCTCGCACGAAACGAGAAACCGCAGAACGGGGCCGACGCGAGTCGGCAGTCTTAGATGTAGTCGATTGCCTGGTAGAGTTCGAGCTTCATCCCCTTCCGCTCGCGAATCTCCATGATCTTCTCCCGCTGGAGGTTGTCCGGGAGCACGCGGAAGCCGGCGTTCTCGGTGTTCCACGAGGCCGACCCCTCGGTGGCGCTCCGGATGTCGCTGGAGAAGCCGATCATCTCGTCGACCGGCGCAATGCCTTCGATGACCTGCTGGCCGGCCTCGGGGTACATGTCGTCGACGCGGCCACGGCGACCCTGAATTTCGCCGGAGGCAGCACCCATGTGTTCGGATGGAACGTCGATGCGGACGTTCTGAATCGGCTCGAGCAGGCGAATCTCACCATCGATGAGTGCGTGGTGGACAGCCTCGCGGACCGCGGGGATAACCTGCGCGGGACCGCGGTGGATGGTGTCCTCGTGGAGGCGGGCGTCGTGCAGGCGCAGGAGCGCACCCTGGACCGGCTCTGCGGCGAGCGGCCCGTCGTCGAGTGCTTCCTGCAGCCCTTCGACCACCAGCTCCATCGTCTCGTTCAGGTGCTGAATCCCCTTCGTGTCGTCGATGAGGATGTTGGTCCCGTGGATGGTCTCCACGTTCTGGGAGGTGTCCTTGTCCATGCCGGCGTCCTGGAGCGCTTCACGGCGCTCGAGTTCGGGCATGTCCATCGAGACGTCGCCCAGGTCGATCTTGTCGATGATATCCTGGTCGAGCGGGTGGACGGAGATGTAGAACTTGTTGTGGCGGTTCGGCGAGACCCCTTCGACCTCGCGGGACGCTTGCTGGGGCTTCTCGCGGTAAACCACGATGGGCTCACCGGTGTTGACCGGGATACCCTGGTTCTTCTCGATACGCTGAGTCACCACTTCCAGGTGGAGCTCACCCTGGCCGCTGATGAGGTGCTCCCCAGTGTCCTCGTTAATCTCGATCTGGATGGTCGGGTCTTCCTTGGCGACCTGCTGGAGCGTCTCGATGAGCTTCGGCAGGTCGTCCATGGACTGCGCCTCGACGGACTTCGTGATGACGGGCTTCGAGATGTGCTCGATGGACTCGAACGGCGTCATCTCCACGGAGGAAACAGTCGAGCCGGCGATGGCGTCACGCAGGCCCGTTACCGACGCGATGTTCCCCGCGGGGACGTGCCCCACTTCCTCCCGCTCGGACCCCATGAAGAGCCCGACGGACTGGATGCGGTTGGTGCCGGCGGTGCCGGAGACATAGAGGTCCTGGCCCTTCTCCAGTGTCCCGGAGAAGACACGACCCGTCGCGATTTCGCCCGCGTGGGGGTCCATCGAGATGTCGGTCACCATGAAGACGACTTCGCCGTCTTCGTTGACCATCTGCATGTCCTCTGCGAGTTGGGAGTCGGCGTCGCCACGCCAGATACGCGGAACACGGTCCGGCTGTGCGTTGACCGGGTTCGGGAAGTGCTCACAGACCATGTCGAGCACGACGTCGGAAAGCGGCGAGCGCTCGTGAAGCTCCTCTCGCTTGTCGTTGCGCTCCATCTCGATGATGTCCGCAAAGGAGATGCCGGTCGCCTGCATCGACGGCATCGAGACGCCCCACTTGTAGAGCGCCGAACCGAAGCCGACGGTACCCGCTTCAACAGAGACCGTCCAATCTTCGGTGATGTCGTCCATCTCCTCGGTCATGCCGCGGATGAGTTCGTTGACGGTCGAGATGACCGTCAGGAGTCGCTCCTGCATCTCCTCTTCGCCCTCCCGGAGCTCGGAGATGAGGCGGTCGACCTTGTTGATGAACAGCGTCGGCTTGACACCCTCGCGGAGTGCCTGCCGGAGCACCGTCTCGGTCTGGGGCATCGCGCCCTCGACCGCGTCGACCACCACGAGCGCGCCGTCGACGGCACGCATCGCCCGAGTCACGTCGCCACCGAAGTCGACGTGGCCGGGGGTGTCGATGAGGTTGATGAGGTGGTTGGTGTCCTCGTACGTGTGGGTCATCGAAACGTTTGCCGCGTCGATAGTGATCCCACGCTCCTGCTCGTCTTCCTTCGTGTCCATCGCCAGCTGCTCGCCAGCGGTGTCCTGGGAAATCATCCCCGCCCCAGCCAGAAGGTTGTCAGAGAGCGTCGTCTTGCCGTGGTCGACGTGTGCTGCGATTGCGATATTCCGGATGTTCTCCGGTGCGTCCATCAATCGTTCACACTCTTCGACGATTTTTCTACGTCGGCCCATTACCGGCACCTACCCGTGGCGGGGTCAAAAGGGTAGTGTTTCGCCCAAAGGAACGACAGTACGACACACGCGCGTCTGGGCCGTCCTCGTGTGATTTCTCTGTACACCTCCCGCTCCACACCCGCGGTCTGGAGCCGCCCCATTCGGGGTAGCCCACGACCGTGCCGAGCGCGCAGCGGACCACCAGCACTAGCGATGCCGTCGCGACGTACTGCCTCGGGGCACCGAGTTCCACGACGAACGGCCCAAGCGGTCCCAAGATGGTAATCGTGACCCCGAATGCCACCGCTGGGGCGTACTGTCGGTCCAGCGCTCCCAACACGCCAGCAGTGAGTGCGAGCAACAGGCCGCCTCAGCCGGCGAAACTGTCTTACCCACTCAGTGTGTGATAGTGGTACGCATGGATATTCGACTACCCGAGAGCGGCCCCGCAGGGCCGTTCCTCGGGGCTGCCGAGCTGTTCGAGACCGAACACGACCTCGGGCTGCCCGTTCACGTCCGCGTGCGGGACGACCCCGACGAGCGCACCTGGGCCGGCCACTACGACGACCGGCACGTGCTCAACATCTCCCGGCAGGCCGCGACCAGCGCGATGGCTCGCGAACTCGCCCTCCACGAACTCTCCCACATGGCACGCTACGAGGAGCGCCACCCCTCCCACCACCAGTCGACCCGGGAAGCCATCTACCTCGCCCTCGCTGGCAAGCGTGTCGAGAGCCGAAAACTCAGCCACGTCTACCAGCTCGCCAACCACATGAAGGACATCTACGCCGACGACATCACCCTCTCGTTGGCGCCGGGCGAGAAACTGGTGACGTTCCTCGAGTCCCGGCTGGCCGTAGCCGTCGCCGACCGTCCACCGGCTGTCCCGACGGGCTGGCGACTCGCGAGTTCGAACGCGGACCCCGAAATCACGGCGGTTAACGCCGCCTTCGCACTCGCGCTGGTGGAACGCCACGGCCTGATCGAGGATGACCACCGGCTCTACGACCTCGCGCATGCGGCCGCCGACGACGCACCCGAGGTCGAAATCGAGCAGTTCATCGACGCCTTCGGCTCACTGGACGACGACCCCTCAAAGAGTGAGTACCGCAAGGCGCTGGTCGACGTGACCCAGGCCTACGTCGGCGACGGTGTCCAAGCAGACTGACCGGGGACGGCCTCAGGACTGCGTGATCCGGACAAGCACGTCGTCACGTTCTGTCGGGAATGGCGCGTTCGCGCGGCCGTCGCGGTTCGACGTAATGGCGTAAAGCGCGCCGTCGGGCCCTTCTTCGACGTGCCGCACCCGTCCGAGTTCACCAGTGAGCGCGTCGTGGCTGGTCAGCGTGTAGGCGTCGTCGAGCCAATCGGCGTCGTAGCGTGTGCCCGTCTCGCCCAGCGGCGGGAGGTCGCCACCGGGCGGTGTCACGGTGAACACCTTGATGCGCTGTTGGGCGAGCACGCCGACCAGATAGCGGTTCGAGAGCGCCGGGACCGTGTCGCCGTGGTAGAACACCGCCCCCGAGGGTGCCCACGTCGAGCCATCCATCGGATGCTGTGCGAGCGGTCGGTGGTAGTCGGTGCCCGCGTACTGTTCCTTCCTGCGGGCCGCCGGCCAGCCGTAGTTGTCCCCCGCAACGAGATGCTGGACCTCATCCGGGCCGGGCCCGTGCTCGTCAGCGAGCGGCGTCGCATCCGGGAGGAACCCCACCCCCTGCGGGTTGCGGTGGCCCATCGTGAACACCCGTGGGTCGCCGGGACTCTCGTTTTCCGGCGCCGCCTTCCCGTCAGGGGTGAGCCGGAGCACCTTCCCCACGAGTGAGTCCGGGTCGCCAGCCAGTTCCTCCTGCCCCGTATCGCCTGTCGTCACCCAGAGATAGTTCGCGGGGCCGAACGTGATGCGGCCACCGTCGTGGATGTTCGCTGCCGGCACCTCCAGCAGCGTTTTGGTGTGTTTGCTCGGCTCCGATTTCGACACGTCGTAGTAGACGAGCCGGTTCACCCGCTCGTCGCCGACGTTCGCGGTGTAGTAGACGTAGAGGAGCGGCACCTCGGGGTACGCCGGGTGGACGGCGAGGCCCATCGTCCCACCCTCGCCGCCGTCGACGAACCAGGAGCGGTCACTGCTCCCCGGTTCGACCGAGCCGGCGTCGATTGCCTCGTTGGGGCGGGTGACGCCGACTACCTCCCCCTCGGCGTAGCGCAACACCCGTCCGGTGCGTTCAGTGAGGAAGAGTTCGCCGTTCGGCGCGAAGGCGAGGTCCCACGGAATTTCGAGATTCTCGACCAGCACCTCGACGGAGAGCTCTGTTTCTGGAGAACTGCTGGGTGCCGTCCACTCCGGGTCGTACCCGTTCCACGCTGTCTCGTCGTGTTCGAGACGGGTGTCGTACTGGGGCTCGCTCGGCGTCGGCGTAGACGTCCCGGACTGGTCGTCGGTGGTGGTCGCTGAGGGTGCCTCCGACCCTGGTGTCGAACTGCTACAGCCCGCCAGCGCAACAGTCGAGAGCGCGAGGAGCCGTCGTCGCGGAAGGTCATCGGGGAGCATAGCATCTGGTTTCTTAGGACCCCCTAAAAACCCACCGACGAGACAGCCGCCTTGCGATGTCGAGGCCAGCCGAGCCGGTACTGATTTGGCCGTACCGCCGGAGTCAGTGGGCATGCAGTACCGTGCAGTCCTCTTCGACCTGGACGACACGCTCTACCCCTACCCACCCTGTAACGAGGCGGGCAAGCAGGCCGCCTTCGAGACGTTTCAGGCGTTGGGCTACGACGTGAGCCACGAACCCTTCAGGGAGCTCTATCAGGAGGCCCGCCGCGAGGTCAAGCGCGAACTCACCGGCACCGCCGCCGCCCACGAGCGATTCCTCTACTTCAAGCGCCTCATCACCATTCACACCGGCAGCCACCACTCGGGTGACACACTCGCACTCGGGGAAGCATACTGGGAGGCCTACCTTGACGAGATGGAGCTGTTCGCCGGCGTTGAGGAAACGTTCGCCGAGCTCCAGGAGGCCGGTATCGACGTGGCCATCGTGAGCAACCTCACGACCCGCATCCAACTGAAGAAGCTCCGTCGCTTCGACCTCGAGGAGCAGATCGACTACCTCCTCACGAGCGAGGAGACAGGCCGGGAGAAGCCGAGTTCGGTGATGTTCACGCTCACGCTGGCCCGACTCGATACGCGACCCAGCGAGGCGCTGATGGTCGGGGATTCCCCGGAAGCAGATATCGAAGGAGGCAACGCCGTGGGGCTCTCAACCGCGCTCGTGAACAACGACACCCAAGGCCTGGCCGACTGGCAGCAGCCCGACTTCCGACTGGACACCGTCGGCGACGTGCTGGAGGTGGCGCTGTGAGCCCCGATCGCACGCTCGAAGCCGAACGAGAACAGGTCGTCGAGCACGCGCCCGCGCTCGCGCGACTCACCCCCGGGATGACGGGCAATATCAGCGTCCGTAACGGCGACCGCTTCGCCGTGACGCCGACGGGTGTCCCCTACGACGCCTTCGACGTGGCGGACACCCCGGTCGTCACCCTTGAGGGGGAGCAGGTGGCGGGGGAGATGCGCCCCTCCAGCGAGGTGCCGATGCACCGCCACATCTACCGTGGCCACGAAGATGACCCGGGCGCAATCGTCCACACCCACTCGGACTGGTCGACGACGATGGCCGTGCTGAGAGAAGAGCTACCGCCGATTCACTACATGATCGTCGCGGTGGGCAAGCGGGTCCCGGTCGCGGAGTTCGCCCCCTACGGCACGGAGGAGCTCGCCGTCAACGTCGTCGCCGCGATGGCTGAGGCCGAGGCGTCGGCGACGTTTATCGAGAACCACGGGCTGGTCGTCGTCGCTGCGGACCTCGAGACGGCGCTTGAACACACCACTCACGTCGAAAGTCTCGCCCGTCTCTATCTGCAGGCGAGTGCGGTTGGTGAGCCGGTGGAGCTGGACGACGAGGCGCTTGATGCCACTATCGAGAAGTTCGCGAGCTACGGGCAGGAAGAGTAGCGAGCCTGCTCCTGTCCGGTGTCTCTTCTCAATGATGCCTGCGAGGGCGTCGTACAGGGGTCGCCCAACGTATCAGAGACAACGTGTCAGACCGGGTGTTGCTGTCTGACGCGGTTTTATGTAGAGCCAAATCAACACGCGTATATGACTCAGGGGGAAGGGACAATCTCGGTGCGCATCGTCGACAAAGTGGCGAACGCGACCGACACCAATGTTCTGGAACAACCACGGCTGTACGATGCCGTCGATTCTGATGCCCTCGATGCACTCATCGAGGGGATGGCCCAGGGCAAGGTCTCGTTCGTCTACGCGGAACACGAAGTGACAGTCGAGAGCGACGGGGCGATCACGCTCGACCAACACGGTTCCGACGATTCGACCGTCGAAACAGATGGTGAGTGACTGACGCAGAGACACCAGCGACGACAGACTGAACCCTGATTGCGGAGCGGATGCGTTCTTCGACCCCTGGAGAAGCCATCGCTTCCGAGCCTTCCGCTCGGCGGAGCGATCCAGCGCAGCCGCTCTCGGCCCGGTGAAAACGAAAGAGGAAGAGCCGTTAACGGGCTGCGGCCGCGACGCGCTCGGTCTCCTCCTTCTGGGAGATCGGGTAGGCCTGCACGTCGTAGGCGGCGGCGCCCAGGAGCTGCTGAGTCAGCGCCTCGGAGGCGCTGGTGGTGGAGCCACGGGACGTGTTGAGCGTTCCAGTGGCGATGAACTTCAGGGCCTGGTCGACACGGCGCTGGGGCGCCACGTCGACTGCCTTCGGCACAGAGATGCCGCCGTACTTCAGGCGAACGGTCTCCTCACGCGGAGCGGCGTTCTCGATGGCCTGCACCAGCACCTGTGCGGGGTTCTCCTCCGTCTGCTCGTGAATCTGGTCGAAGGCATCCCGGACGATGTTGGTCGTCTTCTGCTTGTGGCCGGTGTTGTCCTTGGTCTGCATCAGGCAGTTGATCAGCCGCTCGACCACGCTAATCTCGGACTTCTTGAACTGCTTGCTGGCGTGGCGGCCCATCGTGTGTGCGACGGGCGTGACGGTGAGATAGCGACTGGTCGAGGGGTTGGTGTACTCGATCTCGCTCACGTCCCAGACGCCGAACAGCAGGGCGTCGCTCTCGACGTCCTCGCCGGCGCCCGGTGCGTCGGGCTCGGGGGCGTCCTGCTCGCTCATCGGACGGGTTTCTCCGCGTTGCCGCGAACCAGTTCGATCATCGAAACGCCGTTGACCTTCTCGACCTTGTAGTGGACACCCGAGATGTCACCCATGGCTCGACCCTTCGAGCCACCGATACCGGCGATAGTGACCTCGTCGTGCTCGTCGATGAACGAGATGGCACCGTCACCGGGACAGAACGCGGTGACCTGCTTTCCGTTCTTGATGAGCTGGACCCGGACACACTTTCGGATGGCCGAGTTGGGCTGTTTCGCCTCGATGCCCACCTTCTCCAGTACGATGCCCCGACCCTGAGGCGCACCCTCGAGGGGGTCGGACTTTTCCTTCAGTCCTCGCTCGCGGCGCGCGTACTGAGAGTCGGACCACCGCCGCTTCTGGCGGTCCTTCTTCAGTTTCCGCGCGGCGTATTTGCCGTTCGCCATGTACACCCTGATTTTCGACGGAGCCACTTAAGCGTCCCCTTTTGTGGGGACGAAACGCGCCGAGAGCTTCTTAGAACATGCGCTAATCGAATTTGAGCGCGTCTCACCGCTGACGAGTAGTTGAGTTGACGCGCTGCGACGGAGAGAAAAACGGGTTCGGCACCGATACGGGGCACAGAAGCGGTGAGCCCCGAACTACGTGAGCTGCACGTCGTCGATGTCGAAATGCCGCGCCGCCAGTTCCCGCGTGGTCTCGATGGACTCGCCGTCGGCACCGATTGCGACGCCGCGGTCGGCCTGGGGCACCTCCGCGTAGGCGACGGTGCTGCCACCCTGTTCGGAGAGGGTGATGTTACGCACGGCCGCGGGCGCGAGACAGTTCGCGATGAACCCCTCGGCGTCGACGGCGTCCTCAACGAGGTCGACCGACTGCCCGAACTCCGCCTCCACTTCCGAGACAGTCTCCCCGTGTGGGCCGATGGCCTCGCCCATCTCGCCGACCGGGACCACGAAGACGAGTCGCGCCTCACGAACCAGACAGTCGACGGGGGTGATCCCCGTCAACTGGTCAAACGCCTGGATATACTGCCGGGCGTCGTCCGAGAGCGTGACCGTCATTCAGCTCCCCCGAGACGGCGGGTGGCGGGCACGTGGGCCATCAGTCGTCGGCCGACGGAGTGGGCTTCGAGCCCATCCGCAGGTCCACGTCGCCGGTGCCAATAGAGACCGGCTTCCCGACGATGACGTTCTCGATGACCCCGTTGAGGTCGTCGACCTCGCCGTGGATGGCAGCGTCGAGCAGGTGGTTGACCGTGACCTCGAACGCTGCGCGGGCCAACACCGAGTCCTTCGAGCCGGAGATTCCGTGCCGGCCGATGGATTGGATGGTGCCGCGGTTGGTCATGATGTCCGCCACCAGCATCAGGTGCCGGACGTTCACGTCGTCGAGCCCCTGTTCGGCCAGGGTCTCGTTGGTCTCGTTGATGATGGTCTCACGGGCGGCCTCGATACCGAGTTCGCTGTGGACCTCGTGGATGTTGTTACACGTCGAGCGGGTGGTGTCGACGCCCTCGATGTCGAGCACGTCGCCGAACGCCGACCCCTCGGTGTAGAGGACGAACTCTTCCTCTTCCTCCTCCTCTTCCGCCCCGATTTCTTCCTTCCGGATGACGACGCGGGAGACCTCCTCGATACCCTTGAAGATGACCTCACGGAGCTCTTCGACGAGTTGGAGGAGTCGGCGGTAGCTGGGCTCCTCGGGGCCGAACGCGATGGCGGTCCCCTTGCGCTTGGTCGCGACTTTGAGGTTGCTCTCGATGCTCTCCTGAATCTCCGCGGCGATGGTGCCCACGTCGTCGTAGGTTGGCCAGCGCTTCTGGAGCGTCTCCTCGTTCAGGTCGATGGTGACCTGCATGTCCGCGACGTTAGTTGAGACGTTCCCGAGTGCGAGAATCTTCGTCGCCTCGATCTGCCAGACGACCTCCCGGGCCTTGTCCCGGTCGGTGGCGTACTCGCCGTCGAGGTAGACCGTCATCGTCGGCGTATCCGGCGTCTTCCGTGCGTCCACGAGTTCGATGAGGCGGGGCAGCCCCTGTGTCACGTCGATCTCCGCGACGCCCGCGAAGTGGAACGTGTTCATGGTGAGCTGGGTCCCCGGCTCCCCGATGGACTGGGCCGAAACCGTGCCGACGGGGTCGAGCGCGTCGACCCGCGTCTCCTCGTAGCGGTTCACGACCGCGGTGACGATATCCTGCACCTCGGCTTTGGTCGCGCCGTTTGCCTCCTCGATGGCGGCGTAAACGCGGTCTTTCAGCCGGCGCGGAATTTCCTGTGACTCGACGAGCTTCTCGGTGGACGCCGTGACGTGTTCGAAGCTCTCGGGGAGTTCCTCAGTCATCGGAGTTCACCCCCTGTCCCGCCTTGTTCAGGCCTGGACCGGCGTACTCAGAGAGGTTCGTGGACTCGGTGCGCTGGCCGAGGAACCGGTCTTTCTGCTCGTCGCTGCTGAACTCGTTGTCCAGCACGCGCTGGGTGATACCCTCGACGTCGATGGGGTTGTCCTCGTTGGAGGAGACCTTCACGGGCGAGGTGCCGTCCTCGCCGAACTCGAACTGGACGATCGTGCCGGACGTGTCCCGGACGGTGCCGTCGTACTGCGCTTCGAGTTCCGAGAGTGCGTTGATGAGTCGGCGCTGGAGGTAGCCGGACTTGGAAGTCCGGACTGCCGTGTCGACCAGCCCCTCGCGGCCACCCATGGCGTGGAAGAAGAACTCCCGCGGGCTCAGGCCCGAGCGGTAGGAGTTCTCCACGAAGCCGTGGGCCTCTGCAGAGAGGTCGTTGCGCTGGTAGTGGCTCAGGGTACGGTCCTCGTAGCCACGATTGATTCGCTCGCCACTGACGGACTGCTGGCCGACACAGCCGGCCATCTGGGTCAGGTTCAGCATCGACCCACGCGCACCGGAGCGAGCCATGACCACGGCCGGGTTGTCGTCGGCGAAGTGGTCGCCGGCGATGTCCCCTGCGGAGTCACGCGCCTTCCCCAGCGTCTGCATGATCTTGAGCTCGAGCGTCTCGTCGACGGTCCGACCGGGGATAGAGTTGAGCTCGCCCGCTCGGTAGGTGTCGATAAGCTCCTCGACACGCTCGTGGGCATTGTCGATGGCCTCGTCGACCTGCTCACTGGCTTCCGGCGGAATGGACTCGTCGTCGATCCCGATCGAGAACCCGAAGTGCATGATCGAGCGCATCGCCAGCGTCGCCACCTCGTTGATGAACACGCGGGCGCGGGTCTTGGAGTAATCCTTCGTGATGGTGTCGACGATGTCGCCGCCGAAGGCGCCGATGGCGCCCTCGTCGATGGTCCCCTGGAGCAACTGGCCGTTCTCAATGACGACCTCGTCGTCTGCTTCCGAACGGAACTCGAGGTCGAGGTCGCCGGGCAGCAGTTCGGAGAAGACCGTCCGACCGGTCCAGTAGGCCTGCCCGTTCTCCTCACCATCAGGCTCGGGCAGTTCGTCGACGCTCGTCGCACGAAGCAGGTCCAGCGCCTGATTCTCCGAGAACGACGGGTTGGAGTTGGTCAGCAGGTACGTCCCGCTGATGTGGTCCTGAATGGCCCCGATGATGTTCTCACCGAAGCGCGGGCTCAGAATCTGCTCCTGGACACGCATCAGGACGCGGGCCTCCGCACGGGCCTCCTCGTTCTGGAGGGCGTGCATGTTCATCTCGTCGCCGTCGAAGTCAGCGTTGTACGGCGTACAGACTGTGGTGTTCAGCCGGAACGTCTTGTACGGCATCACGACCACTTCGTGGGCCATGATGGACATCCGGTGGAGCGACGGCTGCCGGTTGAAGATCACAATGTCGCCGTCGGTGAGGTGTCGGGAGACCTCCCACTCGGGCTCGACCTTCTCGGCCAGCTCCTCGCAGTTCTTCTTGGTGACCTTCAGTCGGCGGCCGTCGGGCCGCTTGACGTAGTTGGCACCGGGGTGGCCCTGGGGGCCGTGCCGGACGTAGGTCCGGGCCTCCTCGAGGTTCCGCTCGGAGACGTTCATCGTCTGGGTCATCTCCCGGGCAACGCGCTCGGGGACACCGACCTCGTTCAGCGAGAGCGTCGGGTCGGGCGAGATGACGGTACGAGCGGAGAAGTTCACGCGCTTCCCGGAGAGGGAGCCACGGAACCGTCCCTCCTTCCCTTTGAGCCGCTGGGAGAGGGTCTTCAGGGGCCGACCGGAGCGGTGGCGCGCCGGCGGCGTCCCGGAAATCTCGTTGTCGACGAACGTGGTAACGTGGTACTGGAGCAGCTCCCAGAGGTCCTCGATAATGAGCTGGGGTGCACCCGCCTCGCGGTTCTCCATGAACCGCTGGTTGATGCGGATGATGTCCACCAGCTTGTGGGTGAGGTCGTCCTCAGAACGCTGGCCGTTGTCCAGCGTAATCGAGGGTCGAGTGGTGACCGGCGGCACCGGCAGCACCGTCATGATCATCCACTCGGGCCGGGAGTGCTCGGAGTCGATGCCGATGTGTTCCAGGTCGTCGTCCGGGATATCCTCGAACCAGTCACGGATATCGCTCGGCATCAGCTTGTTCTCGTCCTCGACGGTGAGGTCCACGTCGAGTGCCTTCTCGAGGGCCTTGCGGTCCTCCTCGCGCGGGCGGAACTCGCCGCTCATGATCTCGTTGATGCGGTCGAGCGCGATGCCCGTCCCCTCGGCGAGCTCTTGAGGCGAAATGCCGGCATCGTCGGCTTCGTCCTCGTCGGGCTGCATCGCCTCGGCGATGAGCTCGGAGTACTCGCCGGAAAGCACGTCCTGCACCTCGTAGTAGGTGGTCGGCTTCTCGTGTTTGATGTCGTACTGGGTCTCGCCGCAGTACGGACAGCGGGAGGCCTTCCGAGCCTGTCGGATGGCCGCCTTCAGCACGTCGTCGGGGTCGTCGCCGAGTTCCTTCGCGCGCTTGAGCCGCGCGGCGAACTCCTCCTGCTCGTCCTCGGTGAGCGAGAGGCGGCCGCAGTCGCGGCAGGTGCCACGAAGGAGCCGGCGGATGAGCTTCGCGAAGCCGACGTGGATGACCGGCGCCGCCAGCTCGATGTGGCCGAAGTGGCCGTTACAGGAGCCCGAGTGCTGGCCGCACGTCCGGCACTCCAGCCCGGGGTCGATGACGCCCAGTCGTGGGTCCATCAGCCCCATGTCGATGGGGTAGCCGTCGTCGTCGTACGTGTCCGCAGTGATGACTTTCGTCGCGGACATGTCCCGATACGTCTCCGGGTCCATCAGCCCGAAGCTGATCGCCCCGATCTCCTTGGGTGAGCCTGAGATTGACATTTATACTGCGTCCTCCAGTTCGAGCTTGGGTCGGATGCCGAGCGCCTTCATCTCGTCCAGCAGCAGCTTGAACGCGTAGCTGACATCCAGCTCGTGGATGTTGTCCTCGTTCTTAGTCACGGGGTCGTACACCCGGCGCTGCTCCACGTCCTCGACGGCGACCATCCCGGTGTCCTCCGAGATGTACACCGATTCGCGGTCCGAAGAGTCGAGCAGTCGTTCCTTGAGCGCCAACGCGGCGCCGTGGCCGATGAGTACCTCACGCTCCATCTCACCCACACGGAGGCCACCCTCGCGGGCACGCCCCTCGGTGGGCTGACGGGTGAGTACCTGCACGGGCCCGCGCGAGCGGGCGTGCAGTTTGTTGCTCACCATGTGGTAGAGCTTGTGGTAGAAAATCGTCCCGACGAAGATCTCCGCATCGATCTTCTCGCCGGTAACGCCGGAGTACATGACCTCCTTGCCGGAGGATTTGAAGCCGCGCTCCTCCAGACTGCTGCGGAGTTCCTCCTCGCTCTCGCCCTGGAACGCCGTCCCGTCGACACGCCGGCCCTCGAGTGCGCCGACCTTGCCGCCGAGCATCTCCAGTACGTGGCCCACGGTCATCCGCGACGGGAGCGCGTGGGGGTTGAGCACGAGGTCGGGCACGAGGCCTTCCTCCGTGAACGGCATGTCCTCCTGGGGTGCGAGGTGGCCCACGACACCTTTCTGGCCGTGCCGGGACGCGAACTTGTCCCCGAGTTCGGGGATTCGCTCGTCCCGTACCGAGACCTTCGAAAGTTTCGAGCCGTCCTCGCCCTCCATCAGCGTGACCGTGTCGACGACACCGTCCTCGCCCGAGCGCATCGTGACCGACGTCTCGCGGCGCTTCTGGGGCGAGAGACCGCCCATGTCGTCCTGCTCCTCGAGGAAACGGGGCGGGGAGGTCTTGCCCAGCAGCACGGAGCTCTCGTCGACTTTCGTCTCGGGGTTGACGAGGCCGTCCTCGTCGAGGTGGGTGTAGGCGTCCTCACCACGGGCACCTCGAACATCCTGGGACGGCATCTCGAAGCGGTCCTCCTGACCGCCGGGGTAGCGTCGCTCCTCACCCTCGTAGGTGCGGAAGAAGTGCGAGCGGGCGAGGCCGCGCTCGACCGAGCCCTGATTCATGACCAGCGCGTCCTCGATGTTGAACCCCTCGTAGCTCATGACCGCGACCGTGAAGTTCTGGGCGGCCGGGCGCTCGTCGAACCCGATCTGCTCGGTGGTCTGGGTCTTGACCATCGAGAGCTGTGGGTAGTGCATCAGGTGCTGGCGCGTATCGGGCCGAATCCGGTAGTTCGCGGAGGGAAGCCCGAGTGACTGCTTCATCATCCCTGCACCCATCGTAATGCGCGGGGAGGCGTTGTGTTCCGGGTACGGAATCATCCCGGCACCGATACCGAAGATGAGCTGCGGGTCGACCTCGAGGTGCGTGTGGTCGTCGGTGATGTCGCCCTCGTCGACGGCGACGAGGATGTCCTCCTCCTCCTCGGCGTCGATGAACTCGATGATGCCGCGGTCGACCAGATCGTCGAACTGGAGTTCGTCGTTCTCGACGCCCTCGATATGTTCGTCGGTGAGGCGGGGATCACCATCTTCGACGACGATGAGCGGGCGGCGCGCACGGCCAGCGTCGGCGTTGACGATGACCTCGCGGGTGCGGTCTTTGACCGCCACGTTGACCATCTCACTAATCTCGCCCTGTCGGCGGGACTCGCGGATCTGTGCTGCCAGCTCGTCGGGCTCCGGGTGGGTGCCCACGAGGCTGCCGTTGACGTAGACCTTCGCAGGTCGCTGTTGTTTTCCTGCCATTCTAATCGTCCGCAGAGGTTGCTCGTTCGACGCTCTCGATACCGGGGATGCCCTCGACACCCATGTCGGCGAGCTCGTGTTTGAGGTCGCGTTCGTCTTCGACGTGCTGGGAGAGCTCCATCGCCTGCGCGAAGTTCTTCACCAGCCCACAGTTGGGCCCCTCTGGGGTCTCGGAGGGACAGATCCGGCCCCACTGGGTCGCGTGCAGGTCACGCGCCTCGAAGTGGGGCTGGGACCGGCTGAGCGGCGAGCGGAGACGCCGTAGGTGGGAGAGCACACCCATGTAGTCGGTCCGGTCGACCAGTTGGGAGACGCCGGAGCGGCCGCCCACCCAGTTCCCGGTTGCGATTGGGTGTTCGAGCCGCTCGGTCAGGACGTCTGACCGAACGACCGTGTTGACGGTCAGCTGGCGGTTCCGCATGTTTGCGCGCTCCAGCTGATATTTCACGTCCCGGGAGAGCTTGTTCAGCGCCGTCCGGAACAGGTCCTTCATCAGGTCGCCGCTGACCTTGAGCCGCTTGTTGGCGTAGTGGTCCTTGTCGTCGGAGTCCCGACGGTCGAGGGCGAGTTCGAAACACGCCTCGGCCATCCGGCAGAGGTAGTACGACTTGTTGATACGTACGTCCTCCTCCTCGACGCCCTCCTCGTGGAGGTGCGGGAGCAGGTAGCGGTCGATGACGTAGTTCGCCCGCTTAAGCTGGTAGTTCTTACCCTGCCCGGAGGCGACGCGCTCCCCGAGGGTTTCGATGGCGCCCTCCTCGGTCTGGACGTCGGCCTCCTCCAGGTTCTCCAGCATGAACTTGACAATCTCCGGGTCCTCGGAGACGCGGTGGACAATCTCCTCGTCGGATTCGAGGCCGAGTGCCCGAACCAGTGTGACGAACGGCACAGAGCCGGAGACGGAGGGGAAGCTCACTTCGAGCAGCCCCTCGCGGTTGCGCTCACAGAGGACGAGCGCGCGGTAGCCACGGCGCTGGGAGAACGTCTTGGCGACCTGGATGTCGTCGCCGTACTTGGTGTCGTGTTCTGCGAGAATCTTGTTCGGCGCCAAGTCCTCGCTGGTCATCAGCACGCGCTCGGAGCCGTTGACGATGAAGTAGCCACCGGGGTCAACGGGGTCCTCGCCGATGTCGACCAGTTCCTCGTCGGAGAAGCCGGCGATGTTGCATTTCTGGGAGCCGACCATGATTGGCATCCGGCCGACCTTCGTCTCGGTCTGGTCGACGACAGTTTCGGGCTCCTCCTCGCCGCCGCGGACGATCTCCATCTCCATGAAGACGGGCGCGGAGTAGGTGATGTTGCGGAGGCGGGCTTCCTGCGGGTAGAGCAGTTCTTCGGAGCCGTCGGCCTCGCGGACACGCGGCGTCAGGATACGCACGTCACCGAGGTCGACGCGAACGGGCTCCTGGCCCTCCTTGTCGCCGATGTCCGTGCCGATGCTCTCCTTCTCGTCGACAACGTCCTGCATCCCCCGTTCCAGGAAGTTGTTGAACGAGCGGAAGTGGTGTTCCGCGAGTCGCTCCTGGGAGAAGTACTCCCGAGAGACGGCGCGGCGGTCTTCTCGGTCCATTATTCGACCACCAGCCTGTAGACAACGGCGGTGTCTGTCGTGCGGGAATCCCGCTCGATGCGAACGACGTTGCCCGGCTCGGCCTCCTTGGGGAGCGCGGGATCGCGCCGTTTGATCTTGGGCAGGTTTGTACGCTCCACTTGATACTCCTCGAGGACCTCCTCAACCTCGGGCTCGTCGAGGAGAGTGTGGTCCGGAACCAGTTCGTGTTGGCTTACGTCTACCATAGGTGTTGGGCGTTCAGAGAATCGGTCACGAGATACTACGGCAGTATTTATCCGCCCGCCATATAACGCTTGTCAAATGGCGCCCGCGCGTGCGCGGACCGGTGACACACTTATTTGAGAGCTGAGCCGGGTCGAATTTGTCACGGGGAACGCTGGCATACGGCTCGAAGATGAGAAGCCTTATCTATTGCACGGCAGTACGATTGAGTGTAGAGAAGTGCGGTACCGGACGCAAGCCCGGATGGTGTAGTGGCCCATCATACGACCCTGTCACGGTCGTGACGCGGGTTCAAATCCCGCTCCGGGCGCTTTCTGTTGCGACCAACTAGCGAGCATCGAGCGTAGCGAGATGCGAGTTCGGTCGCAACGTAACGCCGACAAAGGGTTTTGAAGCAGGGAGTGAAGCGAACGGACGCGAGCGGAACGACCGTGGTTCAAATCCCGCTCCGGGCGTTTTCTACTGGACTCGAACGGTGAGCGAGACGCTTCTGTCGAGCGAACACCGAGTCCAGTGAACCGCCGTCGAGGGATTCTGAACCCAGAGGACGAGCGCCAGCGAGTCCCCGTGGTTCAACTCCCGCTCCGGGCGCTTTCTGTTGCGACCAACAAACGACCGCCGAGTTCATCGGCTCCTCGCGATTTACATCCAGGCAGCGACATTCCCTTGATCCTCCCACCAGCGACATCTACTAACCGTCGGGCGAGCAACGCCGGGCTATGCAACTCGTTTCCATCGCCGCCGTCGCCGAGAACTGCGTTATCGCCGCCGACGGCGGCATACCGTGGGACTACCCGGCCGACAAGCAGTTCTACAATGAAACCATCCGCGGCCACCCCGCCATCATGGGCCGGAACACGTTCGGCGGAGACCCCAAAGAGGGCGCGACCAACATCGTGCTGACCCGCTCGGTCGACGATGTTGGTGAGGGAGCAGTCACTGCCCACTCCGTCGAGGAAGCCGTGGAAGCCGCCGAAGCAACCGGCGCCGAAGTCGCCTACGTCATCGGTGGGCAGGGAGTCTACGAGTCGTTCCTCGACCGATTGGAACGGATCGTTATTACCAGAATCCCGGGGAGCTACGACGGCGACCGCTACTTCCCCGAACTCGACGACAGCGAGTGGAAACACGACGACGAACAGGTCATCGGTCAGGGCCTGCGCGTTGTCGAGTACGTCCGCCGGGACTGAATCAGTCGTCGAGGAACCGCTCGATTCGTCGACGGAGCCGGGCAGCCTTCTCGTCATCCCAGTCGTCACGGTCCTCGAGCCAGTATGGCGAGGCGGCGACGAGGGAGTACGTTGCAAGCCGGTAGGTGTCATACCACGCCCCAAGTTCGAGTTCCTCCCACCCCCGGGCCGCAGCGTAGGCGTCGTAGAGTGCTTCGCGGAGGCGGTCCCGCTCGCCTGGGTCGGCGTCACCGGGCCACTCCACCAGATTTCGGTCGGCGTACGCCAGCGTGAACGCCCAGTGGGTGGTGCTGAGCCCCTCCCAGTCCAGAACGGCCCGAATCAGCGGCCCGTCGCCGTCCCGCGAGAGCACGAGGTTCGTGGGCTTGCAGTCGAAGTAGTTGAGCCGCGGCGTCGTCACGTCGGGAATGTTTGGTATGCGTTCGTCGAACGCCTCGTGGAGTCGCAGCGCCAAATCCCCGAGCCGGAGTTCCGCCAGCGCGTCCAAATTGACCGACATGAGGTCCTCGAACCGCGGCCGCCAGCTCTCGAACTCCTCGATTGTCTGCAGGTCGCCCGCCTCGTCGGCGCGGATACGGCCGAACGTCGAGACCGGGAGCGAGAGGCCGTGGAGGTCGCCAAGGATGGCCCCGACCTCCCGTGCGAGCGCGAGACGCTCTGCCGGCTCCAACGTCGCGACAGCCTCGACCGTCTCGCCCTCGATTCGGTTCATCACGAAGTACGACGGCTCGTACTCCTCGCGGAGCGCCAACACTGTTGGAACAGACACATCGGAGCCCTCGTCGACCAGTTCTATCAGCCGCGGCTCCGAGAGACTGCCCTGTTCGACCTGTGGAACCTTCACGACCACCTGCTGTCCGTCCGCAAGCGTCACGGCATAGACGCGGCTGGCGAGGCTGTCGAACTCCGTCATCTCGGTTACCGCAGAGCCCAGCGTTTGCTCGAGGTCGGCGAGGGTTCGCTTCCCGATGGGCAGCGCTTCAGGAGGCGGACTCATGCGTTGCCTTCCCCATCGCCGGTCGTCTGGAACTCCTCGACGGGACTGAGCAGTGCGTAGAGGTCACCAGCACCGTTGGCGGCCGTCGTGAGCGGTAACGAAACGAGCAGCAGCGGGAGCAGCCACCAGCGGTCGGCGTAGACCCGCCAGCCCAGCAGCGTCCAGAGCAGCAGGAAACCGAGCACCACCAGCGCGAGTACCGCCACGAGCCCGCCGGAACCAGCCAACAGGCCGCCGGCGACCAACAGCAGCGAGAACGACAGCAGGGGCCGACCGAGCGTGTGGAAGTAGAGCAACAGTCGGTAGCCGAGCGGGCGCTGGCGCGCGTCGCGGAGCCGCCCCGACCCCCACCGTCGGCGCTGGCTCACCATCTTTCGGAGGTTTGGCGGCGCGCGATTGGCGAACCGCGTCATCCTGACGGCGTAAGAGTGCCCGGCAGCGATAGCCTCGCGCATGAACGCCGAGTCCTCGACGATGGTCTTGCGCTCCCAGCCGACGGCATCCTCCGTCGACTTCCGGACCGCGAGACCACCGCCCCAGGCGTAAATCGGGACGAGGCGACCGAGCAGCGGGACCCGTTTCCCGAAGCCGGCACGCTCGACGCCGTTGCCGACGCGGAACACCTCGGTGAGCCACGCCGCGAGCGAGCCGTCGGGTTGGGGCTTCTCGGCGAACTGGACGATGTCGGCGTCGGGGACGCCAGCGAACTCCTCGACAATGGTGTCCTCATCCAGAAACAGGACGTACTCCTCTTCGGTGGGGAGGGTCCGGCGTGCCCACTCCAGCGCCCGCCCTTTGTGGACCGCCCCGCAGGAGAACTCCTCGTCGACGACACAGACCGCAGCGCCGTCGACCTCGAGGGGCTGCTCGGAGACCACGTAGACGGAGCCAAGCGTCTCCGGCAGGCTGTCAACGGTCCGCTGGACCACGGCTGGCGCGTCGCCGACGGTGAGGATGCGTGCCTGGACGTCGGCCGGTTCCCACGCGAGCGGGGGCGAGTCACGGACCAGCCCGGCACCCGCATAAACCAGCCAGACCAGTGCGTAGAGGGTGAGATAGCCGAGCCCGGCCGCAAGGCCGAGCATCGTCAGAGAGACCACAGTACCGGGGGGTATGGCCGACCGAGAATATAGCTTTCCAAGCCGGCACCGACCTCAGCGGTGACCCAGCCGAGTGAGCGAGAACACAGACAGCGGAAACAAGAAGGCGACGACCACCGCAACGGATTTGGGGGCCCAGATTGTCAGCGGATTCCTGTCGCCCGCGGCGTCTGTCCGCCACTCACCGTATCACGCTCGCGAACCCGGAGCGTGTGGGTCGACTCCGTCGCGTCGTCGACGGCGAGTAGCTCCCCGCGGCCGGTTGGCAGTCGATCACGGAGCCGTCCCTCGAGGTAGGTGGGGCTAGCTGCCGAAAGTGCCGCGATATCGGCCTCGCTGGTGAGCCGGTGTGCGAGGAGCAGGTCGGCCTGCGAGGCGGCGACGGCCGGCAAAGCAGTCGGTCGCTGGGTCGCGAGCACGAGTGAAACACCCGGTGCACGGCCGCGGGTGAGCAGGGTTCGGAGCGCGTCCTCGGCAACCCCGTCGATGGCGACGTGTGCCTCGTCGACGAACAGCCACGGCAGGCGTTCTGGTGGGTCGGGGCGTTCACGAGCGTCGTAGAGCACGCGGGCAACCGCGGCGACGACCGCGCTCGCCGGAGCATCCGGGACCCCGGCCAGCGAGAGCACGGTCGCTTCGGGGCCGAACAGGTCACTCGCGACGAGGCCGTCCGGGTCGAACACCTCCCACGCCCGCGCCCGCTGGAGATGGTTCCGTGCCGCCCGACGAATCTCCCGGTCTGCATCCGCGCTCGCGACCGCCTCCAGCATCCCCTCCACTGTCGTCGCCGTCGTCGCGGCCTCCCACGCCAGTGCACCAGGCCCCTCACTCGGCTCGAGACCGACCAGTTCGGGCCAGGCTGCCGGCGGTACGGAATCAGCCTGTACTCTGGGATTTTCGACGAGATGGGCGGGAACCGGTGGATTCCCGTCTGCCGCGTCGGCAGCGAGTCCAGCGAACGCACCCATCGGGTCGATAACGACGGGTGCAACGCCACTCGTCCGCGCAGTTGCTTCCGCGAGGACGCCCACAGTGTGGGACTTCCCAGCGCCGCGCTTGCCGACGACCAGGGCCGCATGCGGGCGGTCCGTGTCGATACCTACGGGTGCCCCAGCACTCCCATCGCGGGCGAGGTACTGTCCAAGATGGCCCGTCGCTGCCGGGAATTGATCTCGGGCCGATTCAGCGCCCGCGCCGACGGCCGCACCGCGTCCGATGACGTGCATGGCGGGGATGGCCCCGGTTTCCGGTTTGAACCCTCGCCCCGACGTTGAAGTAGGAGAACGGGACCACCCATCCCTATGCTTGACCCGACCCGGCTACAGGAGCGCCTCGCCGACCACCTGTCCACTTTCTCCGGCGACGAGCGCGCCATCGAGGGACTGCCAGTCCGACTCGTCGTCTCGCTCGTCGTGGGGGCGGCCTGTCTGAGCGTGATGCTCAACATGGTTCAGGGGGTGGGAACCCTGGCTGTTACGGAACTCGATGTGCAGCCCACCCCTGAGGTGGTCGAGACCGGTGAGCAGGAGTTGACACTGACCGTTGTCGATGCCGATGGTGAGCCTGTTTCGGGCGCGACCGTCGTCGTCAAGAGTGGAAGCGCAGGACTCGACGGCGTCGCAACCGGAAAATCAGGAGGAGATGGGAACGCGACGGTGCGTGTCGACCCAACACTCGGCGAGAATCAAGAGGAGGGCACGCTCGTCATCGACGTGAAGCCGCCTTCTGGGAGCGAGTACGCCGACCGGCGGGAGAACAGTTACGTGTTGGTGATTCAGGAGTGAGCACCGAACGCTGGGTTCGTGACAGGGAGCCGCCGGCTCTCACCCCGTTCAGAAACTACACGCTACTCGGACCGGCACTTCGCGGGACCACGGTCCGGCAGGTCGTCGCCGCGTCGCCCTACCGCCGGTCATCGTCCCAGGATGAGTAGCCGCGATTCGGCGCGTCGTTGCTGCGTTCCCGACCGTCGAGGCGCTCGTCCCAGTCGAGCCACTCGTGCTCCCAGCCGGGTTTTTGGCTCCGCTCGGCGTGTTCGCGGTCTTCGCGAACGGTGCGGTTGCGGATGACGCCGGGTTGTTCGCCATCGACGAGCAGCGGCGCGAACCGGACGGGGCCGCGCTTGTCGACGATTTGGTACTCCTCGTGTGCATCTCTCTCCGGCGTGACGGCGACGAGCGTCTGCTCCGTGTTGCCTTTCGGGAACACCAGTCGGCCGTCGTCGGCGAGCTGGTCGAGCAACGCCCGCGGCGGCTCGACGACGCCTGCCTCGACGAGAATTCGATCGAACGGAGCGTACCCGGGCAGCCCCTCAGAACCCTCGCGGCGGTCGACCAGTACCTCGCTGTAGCCAGCTTCCTCCAGATTCGAGCGGGCGCGATAGACCATTCCGCGGTCGATGTCGACCGCGTGGACGCGCTGGCCACCGACAATTTCAGCGAGGAGTCCGGCGGTGTAGCCGACGCCGGCGCCGACGACGAGCACCTCCTCGTCGTCATCGGGGCGCGGGTCAAGTGCGGTCAGCAGTCGTGCGACCGTCCCGGGAGCGAGTGCGACGGTGCCGTCGACACGCAACGGACGGTTGTCGTAGGGCGCCTCGACGAACACCCGGCGGGGGACCGTCCGCATGGCGACGCCGAGCGGCTCCGACAACGGCCGGCCGAGGGCGTGTTCCAGCCCGTCGACCATGTCGTCGCGGAGCACTTCGGGATCCATACCGACCCTTCGACGGTCCGGATATTTGAACCCCGCGATGGCAACGGTTGACACGGCCTCAGTCAGCGTGGCGCTCGGCCGCAACCGCCTGATACGGAGTGTCTCGAACGTCGCTCGTCGACACGTCGTCGAGGCCGGCAGCGACGCACCAGCCGGCCACGGTCGCTTCCGTGTAGGGTTCGCCTCGACCCGTGGCTAGCGCCGTCGCTGCCACGGCCGCTGCGGTATCTGAGTGGTCTCGGAGCGGCTCCACCGCGACGAACGCGCCGCCCGGGGCGAGTACCCGCTCGACTGCTCGGAGCGTGAAGCGGTTCTCCCCGGCCGCGCTCTGCCAGAGCCCGTCGACAAGAAAAATGAGGTCATGCGAACCCGATTCGAGATCCGGGAGACACCCCGTTTGGAGTGACACGTCCCCGCCCGCAAGCAGTGGTTCGACCACATCGCCCACCGCACTTCCCTCCAACAGCGTCACCGCGGGACCACGGTCAGCGAGTTCGCGGGCGTGGCGTCCGGGCCCGTCGGCGAGTGCCAGCACGCGCTCTGCGTCGGGGTTGGCGGCGTGAATCGCGTCGACGGTCGCGCGGACGGTCGCGTCATCAACCGCCTCGCTCGCGCCGAGTTGGTGCCGGGTTCGCTGTACAGTTCGACTACGGGGCTGGCGCTCCGGGTTGTCCCGTCGCATCGCTGTCGGAAGCGCGGCGAAGGCGTCGAACTGGTCGAGCGCGGACGGCACCTGCCCGATGGACCGAACGTCCCGTGTCGCGAGCAGCCCGAGCACACGGTTGGTCGGCTCCACCCCGTCCTCGACGCGCTCGAAAAAACCGAGGTCGACGAGCGCATCGATGGTGACCCGGGCAGCACGCTCCGTGACGCCCGACACAGCAGCGGCCTCGTTCGGCGAGCCCGTCTCCCGCAACAGCGCCTCGAGCAAGCCCGTCTCGCGCGCCGCCCAGAGCAGGGCGAGTTCGGCGGTTTCGAGGTCGGAATCTCCAGTGGTCGGCATGAACTAATAGCTTCGACTACCGGGCAAAAAGCAATGTGGCTCCGGCCGCTACCCTTGCATTCTGACAAACCGGACGCCACCGAACGTTTCGCGGCGGGTTCCCTCCGGTCCAACAGTGAGTCGCACGAGTTCCTGCCGCTGTCGGCCGATTGGACCGAGGAAGTAACTCCCCTCGCGAAGCTGGTCGAGCACCGCCTCGGGGGGCTGGGCTGCCGCACAGGTGAGGTAGGCCGCATCGTAGGGTGCGTGTTCCGGCCAGCCCTGCTGGCCGTCGCCAGTGTGAATCGTGATTTCGTAGCCGAGTCTCTCAAGTCGCTGTCGCGCGCGGTCAGCCAGTTCTGGGACATATTCGACCGAGTAGACGTTCCCCGGGCCGACGACCTCGGCTGTGACGGCGGCGTGGTAACCACAGCCGGTCCCGATTTCAAGCACCTCGTCGCCGTGTTCCAGTTCGAGTTTGTCGAGCATGGTTCCGACCATGTGGGGTGCCGAGATGGTCTGGCCCTGGCCGATGGGGAGCGGACGGTCGTGGTAGGCGAGGTGGCGTTTGTCAGTTGGAACGAACTCGTGGCGCGGCACCGCCCGCAGTGCCGCAACCGTCACGTCACGCTCGATGAACCCGCGGTCCAGGAGGCGGTCCACCATCCGTTCACGTTCCGTCCCCTCGTTCATACCTCACGTTCGTGCGGAGACGCCATAGGCGATGTGGCGCCCCTACAGGGGGCTTTCGACATGCCGAAACTACTTCCGCAGGCAGTGGGAGAGGGTACTGTATGCAGAGCGCTGGCAGCGCGGAGATGGCGAGCCAAATGGAGCAGTTCGCCCGCGCCAACCCTCGGCTCGCACTCTACGCCGGGGCAACAGTCGTCATCGCGCTACTCGCACTGTTAGGGCTGCTCCGGTATCGTCGCCCGGTCGGCGTCCGGTTCAAGGAGGCCCTCGCCGATCGGGACCGGGTGGCGGTGCTGATGCACCCGAACCCCGACCCCGACTCGATGGCCGCGGCCATCGGTGTCGCCCAGCTCGCCCAACAGGTCGGCTGTGAACCGACAGTCCAGTTCGCGGGACAGATCCGCCACCAGGAGAACCGCGCGTTCCGGACCGTGCTCGACCTCGAACTCGAGCGCATCGACCACGTCTCCGAACTGGCGGCCGAGGCGGTCGTCCTCGTGGACCACAACCATCCCCGCGGCTTCGACGGCGCCGACGGCGTCCTTCCGTTCGCAGTCGTGGACCACCACCCCGGCGACGGCACCGGCGAGGAGTTCACCGACGTTCGGACGGATTACGGCGCCACCGCAAGTATCGTCGCGGAGTATTTCGAGGATGTCGGCGGCAAGCCCGTCCCACCGGACGTTCACGCGAGCGAGGTCGATGCGAAGTACACGCTCCCCTCCCGGGAGTGTACGGGGCTGCTCTACGGCATTCTCGCGGACACCCGTCGACTGACCAGCGGCGCAGCGTCAGCCGACTTCGAGGCTGCGTCCTTCCTCCACGCGGGCGTCGACGAGGACGCGCTCGACCGCATCGCCAACCCGCAAGTCAGCGCCGAAACGCTGGAAGTCAAGGCTCGCGCCATCGCTGGCCGGCAGGTCCAGGGCTCCTTTGCCGTCAGCGACGTGGGGGCGCTCTCGAACGCCGACGCCATCCCCCAAGCCGCGGAGGAGCTCATCAGACTCGAAGGGGTGACTGCGGTGGTCGTCATCGGCGAACAGGAGGGGACGGGCGTCGTCCACCTCTCGGGCCGCTCCCGGGACGACCGGGTTCACATGGGCCGTGCGCTGAGCCATGCACTAGCGGACATCCCCGGCGGCGGGGCCGGCGGCCACGCCCGCATGGGCGGCGGGCAGATCAACCGCAGCGACGCCGAGACGTTCTCCCGTGACGAGCTGGCCGACCTCATTTTCCACAGCCTCGAAGGAGATGTCTGACCTGTTTCGTTCACGAGAGCACAGTTCTCTGTAGCCAGCCAGAGTTCTCGACTCCCGGCGACGGTTCGTCCCCGAATCCGATATCCTACCGCTGGAACAGCAGCCATATCCCCGCACCACCCGTTGGCGAGCCACATGGCTACCAACGAGGGAACCTGGGACTACCGCGACCGGTTCGGCGACCGGTACGGCCGTACCTACTTCCGCCGGTTTGGGCCCGGCGTCGTCTCCTCTATCGGCGTCGGGACCTACCTCGGCGACCCGACAGACGCCGTCGACGAGCGGTACCACGACGCCATCGTGACCGCGCTGGAGAACGGCTGCAACATGCTCGATACGGCAGTCAACTACCGCTGTGGCCGCTCGGAGCACGTCGTCGGCGAGGCGCTCGCGGATGCCGACATCGGCCGAGACGCAGTCGTCGTCGCCACCAAGGGTGGGTTCCTCCCGTTCGACCGCAGGCAGCCCGAGGACCCAGCACAGTACGTCCGCGAGGAGTTCATCGAAATGGGACTCGTCGACCCCGCCGACCTCGCTCGGGGAAGCCACTGTATCGCCCCCGAGTTCCTCGATACGATGCTCGACCGCTCGCGTGCCGCACTGGCTGTGGAAACTGTCGACTGCTACTACGTCCACAATCCCGAAACACAGTTGGCCGAGAACTCCCGCGAAGCCGTCTACGACCAGCTACAAGCTGCGTTCGAACAGCTCGAGCGCGCCATCGACGGCGGCCGTATCGGCCGCTACGGCGTCGCCAGTTGGGACGCCTTCAGAGTCCCGCCGGACCACGAGAAGCACCTCGCGCTGTCGGAACTGCTCGCCCGCGCGGAGGCGGCCGCGGAGGCGGTCGGCCGCGACCCTGGAGAACACGGGCTTGCGGCGCTCCAACTGCCCTTCAACGTCCACATGGCCGACGCCTTCACCGCCACCCATCACGAGAACCGCGCGACGGGCGAGGCAATCAGTGCGCTCCGGTTCGCCGAGCAGGAGGGGCTCTCGGTCGTTGCCAGCGCGAGCATCCTCCAGGGGGAGTTAGTTGAGGGGCTCCCCTCGGAGATCAGCGCTGAACTGGAGGGAGATAGCCCAGTGCAGCGCGCTATCAACTTCGCGCGCTCTGCGCCTGCGGTGACCACGGCGCTCGTGGGAATGAGCAGCCCCGAGCACGTCAGGGAGAACCTCGCCGCGGGAACGTTCGACCCGCTGGGGGCGGCGGCGTTCGACGCTGTGTTCGAGTAGTTCCCAGCAGGGAGTCGGTCGACGCAGCCTGGACCCAACGAAACCGCACGAGTTTGCGCCCTCGAAGCTACTCTAGAAGACACAGCAGTGGGTTCCAGTTCTCACGACGAGGAGTCGTCAGCGGTGGTTGTTTACTCGGAGGTGAATAAGCCCATAATCCCTGATTCTCGCTGTTGCCGAACCAAAGGGCCGGAACTTTCTTTAGATACTGCGCGACAAGTTCACCCGATGGCAGTACTTTGGCTCGACGACGTTCGTGCCGCGGACCTGGACACGGTCGGCGGGAAGGGAGCCTCTCTCGGCGAACTCACCGGGGCGGGGCTTCCCGTGCCGCCGGGGTTCGTGGTCTCGGCGGGAACGTATCGGGCATTTATCGAGGAGGCCGGCATCGACGAGGAACTGTTCGCGGCGATGGACGTGGACCCGGAGGACACCGCCGCGCTGAAAGAAGCGTCCGAGACGGCCCACGAACTCATCTTGGGAACGCCCCTCCCCGACTCTGTTCGGGAGGAAGTCGTCACTGCGTACCGCAAAATCGGCGAGGGCGAGGCGTTCGTCGCGGTGCGTTCCTCGGCGACTGCCGAGGACCTCCCTGACGCCTCCTTCGCGGGCCAGCAGGAGACGTTCCTCAACGTCCAGGAGGAACAGCTCATCGACCGCGTGAAGGAGTGTTGGGCGTCGCTGTTCTCCCAGCGCGCGATCTACTACCGCGAGCGCCAGGATTTCCCCCACGACGTCGTCGATATCGCGGTCGTCGTCCAGCAGATGGTCGACGCCGAGAAATCCGGCGTGATGTTCACGTCCCACCCCTCGACGGGCGAGGACCGCATCATCATCGAGGCCGCGTGGGGACTGGGCGAAGCCGTCGTCTCCGGCACCGTCTCACCGGACAACTACGTCTACGACCGGCAGGATGCCGAACTCGACGAGGTGACCATCGCGGACAAGAAGGTCCAGATGATCAAAGACGAGGAGACCGGCAAGACCGTTAAGGTCGAGGTCGAGGAGGAGCGCCGGAACGCCCGCGTGCTCACTGACGAAGAAATCGACGAGTTGGTCGAACTCGGCAAGCGCGTCGAAACACACTACGGCAACCCCCAGGACGTGGAGTGGGCCATCGTCGATGGCGAGGTGTTCATGCTCCAGTCCCGACCCATCACCACCATCGACGACTCCGACGACGGTGAGATGGCTGAGGAGCGCGAGACGAACGACAACGATGGTGTCGACGTGCTCGTGCGCGGCCTCGGCGCCTCCCCGGGTATCGTCTCGGGCAAGGTCCGCATCGTCGAGAACCTGGACCAGCTCGACAAGGTCGAGGACGGTGACATCCTCGTCACCGAGATGACGATGCCGGATATGGTGCCCGCGATGAAGCGCGCGGCGGGCATCATCACTGACGAAGGCGGGATGACCAGTCACGCAGCTATCGTCTCTCGCGAATTGGGCGTGCCGGCAGTGGTCGGCACGGGTAGTGGCTCGCGCGAACTCAAAGACGACCAAGTGGTCACCATCGACGGCGACAAGGGGACCGTCATCGCGGGCCGCGTCGAGCCCGACGAGCCGGAACACGAGCCCGTCGAGGAGGTCCGCCCCAAGACGCCGGTCAAGCCCATGACCGCGACCGAGGTGAAGGTCAACGTCTCCATCCCTGAGGCCGCCGAGCGGGCGGCCGCGACCGGCGCCGACGGCGTCGGCCTGCTCCGGATGGAGCACATGGTGCTCACGCTGGGGAAGACGCCCGAGCGCTACATCGAAGAGGAGGGTGAGGAGGCCTACCAGCAACAGTTGGTCGACGGCATCCAGGGCGTCGCAGAGGAGTTCTACCCCCGACCTGTCCGCGTCCGCACGCTCGACGCACCCACTGACGAGTTCCGCTCGATGGAGGGCGGCGAAGACGAGCCTGTCGAGCACAACCCAATGCTCGGGTGGCGTGGGATTCGGCGCAGTCTCGCGAAGCCGGGCGTGTTCAAGCACGAACTGGCGGCGTTCCGCCAGCTCTACGATCTGGGGTACGACAACGTCGAACTGATGCTGCCGCTGGTCAACGACGCCGAAGACGTGATCGCGGCCAAGCGGCTGATGGAGGAGGCGGGCATCGACACCGAGAAGCGCAAGTGGGGCGTGATGATCGAGACGCCAGCGAGCGCGCTGACGGTCGGGGAGATGGCCAAACACGGCATCGACTTTGCCTCCTTCGGCACGAACGACCTGACCCAGTACACGCTGGCGGTCGACCGAAACAACAGTCACGTGGCCGACCGCTTCGACGAACTCCACCCGGCGGTGCTCGAACTCATCGCCGACACCATCGAGACCTGCCGCGAACACGACGTCGACACGTCCATCTGCGGCCAGGCCGGCTCCAAGCTCGAGATGGTGAACTTCCTCGTCGAGGAGGGTATCTCGAGTATTTCGGCGAACATCGACGCCGTCCGTGACGTACAGCACCAGGTCAAGCGCGTCGAGCAGCAGTTGATTCTGGACTCGGTTCGCTAACCGTCTCCACCCCTCGGAACCATTCTCGGCGGGTCACCGGCGGCGCGGTCCGCATTTTGCGATTCCTGTTTTCGGGCTGCTGAGACGTTCTCACCGACCAGACAGTTTATTGTGGCTACAACGTGTGTCAACAGTATGCACTCCCGGCCTGACCTCCGCGACGACTTTCCCATCCTCGACCGGACTGTCGGCGACGCGCCCCTCGTCTATCTCGACAACGCGGCCACCACGCAGACCCCACGACAGGTGTACGAAGTGTTTGAGGAGTTCTACCGGGGCTACAACGCCAACGTCCACCGTGGCATCCACGAACTCAGCCACGAGGCGTCGATGGCCTACGAGGAGGCCCACGACCGCATCGCCGAGTTCATCGGCGCCGAGAGCCGCGAGGAGGTGGTCTTCACCAAGAACACCACTGAGAGCATCAACCTCGTCGCCCACGGCGTAGGGCTTGGCGAGCTCGGCCCGGGCGACAACGTCGTCCTCACCGAGATGGAGCACCACGCCTCCCTCGTTACGTGGCAACAGGTCGCCAAGCGGACCGGCGCGGAGGTTCGGTTCATCCGTGTTGCCCCGGACGGCCACCTCGACATGGCCCACGCCGAAGAACTCATCGACGACGATACCCAGGTGCTCTCGGTCACCCACGTCTCGAACGTACTGGGGACGGTCAACCCGGTTTCGGCGCTGACCGACCTCGCACACGACCACGGTGGGCATGTTCTGGTCGACGGTGCACAGGCCGTCCCGAACCGCCCCATCGACGTGCAAGAAATTGACGCCGACTTCTACGCCTTCTCGGGGCACAAGATGGCCGGCCCGACGGGCATCGGCGTGCTCTACGGGAAGCGCGAGGTGCTGGGGGAGATGGAGCCGTTCCTCTACGGTGGCGAGATGATCCGGCACGTCACCTTTGAGGAGGCCTCCTGGAACGAACTCCCGTGGAAGTTCGAGGCCGGGACCCCGCCGATTGCGGAGGGTATCGCCCTCGCCGCCGCCGCAGAGTATCTCGACGATATCGGGATGGAACAGGTCCAGCAACACGAGACCGAACTCACACGGTACGCCCACGAGCGGCTCTCGGCCCGCGACGACGTGGAGGTGTACGGCCCCTGCGTGGGCGAGGAGCGAACGGGGCTCGTTGCGTTCAACGTCGACGGTGTCCACGGCCACGACCTCTCCTCGCTGCTCAATGACCGCGGCATTGCCGTCCGCGCGGGCGACCACTGCACGCAACCCCTCCACGACCAGATGGATATCCCCGGATCTGTTCGGGCTTCCTTCTACCTCTACAACACGACCGACGAGATCGACACCCTGCTCGCGGCGCTCGACGACGCCGTCGAGACCGTCGACGCCGCCCTCGCCTCCGAGCGGTATCACGATGCCGTCTACGAGCACTACAAATCGCCGCGGAATGCGAAGGCCCTCTCAGCTCCCTCCTTCCGCAAACACTCGACGGAGACCTCCTGCGGGGACGAGGGAGAGTTTCAGGTCTCCGTCGCCGACGACGGCACCGTCGGCGCGGTTGGCTACCGGAGTGAAAGCTGTGCGGTAAGTACGGCCGTCGCGAGCATACTCAGCGAGCACCTGCTCGGCTGGCCGATCGAGGAGGTTGCTGGTCTCGACGGCGAAATCGAGGAGCTGCTCGATGGCCAGTATCCAGCGCTCCGCCGGGACTGCGTTCGCGGGCCCGAAGAGGTCATCCGAGCGGGTGCTCACGAGTATCTCGAAGGTGCAGACGGGGAGTCCGCAGGAGTGAACGGGACGGAGACGACGAACGCTGAGCGACCGAAGTAACCCGAGGAGGAGTTCTCAGGCGGGCACGTGCTCGCCGTCGTTGTACGCCTCGGCGAAGGCGACGAAGTTCTCGAGGATTGTGAGCCCCGTCTCGCCGCTCTTCTCTGGGTGGAACTGCGTGCCGACAACGTTGCCGGCGTCGTTGGCGGCAACGGCAGCAAAGTCGAAGCCGTAGTCACAGGAGGCGATGGTGTGGTCGCCGACCTCGGCGGCGTAGGAGTGGACGAAGTAGGCGTACTCCCCATCGTCGATGCCGTCGATGATGGGGTGGTCGGTCTCAATGGTGAGTTGGTTCCAACCCATGTGGGGTACCTTCGTCTCCACGTTCGGGAGGCGCTCGACGCGGCCGGGAATGAGGTCGAGCCCTTGCACGGGCGTCGTGGCGGCGCCCTCGGTGCTCTCGGTGAACAAGAGCTGGAGGCCGACACAGACGCCCAGAATCGGGGTGTCCTCGGCGGCCTCAACGAGCACGTCGTGGAACGGCTCGGAGTTGGTCACGCATTCCTGAAACGCGCCGACGCCGGGGAGGACGAGCGCGTCCGCCGTCGCGAGTTCGTCCGGGTCCGCGGAGACGGCCACCGACGCGCCGGCGTTCTCCAGCCCGCGCCGCAGGCTACGGAGATTGCCGACGCCGTAGTCGATGATAGTGACTTGCACGGCTGGTGCTCAGGACCGGGGGAGCATATGTACACCGGTGGTGGGAAGCCAACACTCACGCCGAGCACCTGGACCGGCGAGGGGGTAGTGCGACGAGCAGGCCGAAATCGTGGGGTTCGCGGACTGGGCACGGGAGTGGTAGCGGGTGTGCACAACCGGCCACTTTTCCACCTTCACGCCCACATACAGAGTATGGGAACGCAGGAGACTGAGCAACCGGAGACCGGCGATGTGCTCGACGACGACGCCGACGAAGTAGTCGTGTTCAGCGACTACGTCTGCCCGTTCTGTTACCTCGGGCGTGCCTCGCTCGAGCAGTACCGCGGTCAGCGCGAGGCTCCACTCGATGCGAAGTGGCATCCGTTCGACCTTCGTGGCCATCGCCGCGATGAGAGCGGCGAGATTCAGGAGGATGTCGATGACGGGAAGGACGAAGCCTACTTCGAGCAGGTCCGCGAGAACGTCGAACGGCTGGGTGAGGAGTACGACGCCAAAATCGACCTCGACGCGGTGCCCGATACGGACTCCTGGGACGCCCAGCAGGCTGCACTCTACGTCCGCGAGGAGCATCCCGAGCAGTTCGAGGCGTTCGACGACGGGTTGTTCGAGGCCTTCTGGATCGAGCACCGCGACATCGGGGACGAGGAGGTCATCATCGACGTGGCCGAATCTGTCGGCCTCGACGGCGAGGCAGTCCGCGAGGGCATCCACGACGAGGCGTGGGCAGAAAAGCTGGAGTCGGAGTTCGAGGAAGCCCGCCAGCGCGGTGTCACGGGTGTCCCGACGTTCGCCTACGAGAACCACGCCGCTCGCGGCGCCGTCCCGCCCGAGCAGCTCAAACGGCTCATCGAAGGCTAAAGCGCTCGTTTTCTGGCGTTTTGTCGCCGCTGGGTAGTTCCCCGGAAACACTTATACTTTGATTACGTGGGACCCAACGTCGCGATGCCAGCCCGGGCGGGGTAGGGGCCATCCGGGACGGCACCGCGACGGTGCGCGCACCGTCGTGGCCGGTCAGACGTGACCGTTCACCCACGGCGGATTTTTTTGAGGGAAACCGAGGTCAGGACAACGCGAGCGACCGCTGGAGCGAGCGGGAAACTGACCTCGATTGTAACGGGGAACGCCGCGAGAGCTTCGCTCTCGGTGGAAGCCGGCCGTAGGCCGGCGACGAAGTGACCCGTGAACTGCGGTTCAAGGACAACGCGAGCGACCGCTGGAGCGAGCGGGAAACTGACCTCGATTGTAACGGGGAACGCCGCGAGAGCTTCGCTCTCGGTGGAAGCCGGCCGTAGGCCGGCGACGAAGCGACCCGTAAACTGCGGTGTCGTGATATCTGCCGAGGAATCCACGACACCATAGCCGGCTACTCAACGATTGACGACGCGACTGGGTGGGAGCCGATCATAAAGCGGAGTTCATAGAGGTGGTCTGACAGCAGCCGCGAGGGTGAGACTCACTGGCGTCGGAGAGCCAGTAGGGCAATCCCGCTCACGAGCGCGAGCAACGCGGACAGCAGCGTGAACCCCGGACTCCCGACACCCGTCTCGGTCGGCGTGGGCGACTCGGTCGTTGTCTCGGTCGCCGTCGCGGTGGCAGTCGGCGTTGCGTCCTCGCCGGAAATTGCCTCAATCGTCACTGGCGACGACTCCTGCCCGTTCGTGCTCGCGACAAACGTGTAATCGCCGGGATCATCGATGGAGACCGTGAGTTGGCCGTCCTCGCCGGTCGTTCCGACCGACTCGTCATCGAGGAGCACGGTAGCGCCCTCAACCGATTCGTTGTACTCGTCGGTGACTTCGACGATAACCGACTCACCGGCGACGACGCGACGGTTGAGCGGGTTGACCGTGAGTGAGGGGGTCCGACTGAGCGACACGTTCACGCGACGGTTCGACTCCCGGACACGAACCGTCTCTGTCACCGTGTCGTATTCTTCCTTGGTGACAGCAATCGAGAAGTGGGTGTTGACTGGGACGCTGACGCCCGCCTGTCCATTGGCCAGCGTCTGGAACTGGCCGATCGATTTGATCGTGACCGTCGCATTGCTCAGGGGCCTCGGCGACGAGAAGTGCGGGTCACGCACCGCGACGGTGAGCGTGGCCGTCCCGCGCTCAATCACTACTCGTGTCTCGGCCGACTCGTCGACCCGGACCGTCTTCGTGTTGCGGTAGTAGCCAGGTTTCACCACCGACACGGTGTACAATCCCTGCTCGATATCGGCCGAGGAGAACACGCCACTGTCGTTAGTCGTTCCCGTGGCAGCGATTCGACCATCCTTGCGGAGGATGACGTTCGCGTTGGCGACAGGGGCAGTCTCGTCTGCGACGGTGACGCTGAGCTGTCCACGCTGGTAGACTGGAATGGTCACCGACTGCTCGCTCGCGCGTTTGATGACGGTGGGATTGTTACGGATGTAGTCTGGATGCGAGAAAGAGAGAGTCACGTTCGTCCCCTTCGGCACGTCGACGAACGCCTTGCCGTTACTGGCAGTCGTCACCGCGTTCGAGCCGTTCTCCCAGGTCGCCGTCAGCTCCGCATTCCGGACCACCTCACCATCCTGATTCTCGACGGAAACTGTGACCGTGACCATTTCGGCTGTCTCCGTCGTCACAACAGCAGTTGCCGGTGAGACGAGAAGGAGTAGCAAAACCATTGTCGCTGCAAGAATTCCGCGTGTCATAGTTGAATTTGTGACTACCACACAATATTTTTTGGGGTGTTTATTTCCTATAATTAATATTTAATTTTGAAAAGATAATAAGAATCCGAAACATATGAAATCCTATAGTATGGTTGAGATTACGTGCTAGTAAGAACTCCGGAGCGGTCGATTCCGCCATCTGTGCCGCCCGAACGAGGTGCTGAATATGCGCCTTGTATTCAGCACGGCTTGAGGAACCCATCATCTGCGGAGGGTATCAATACGGCTGGAACTCCCCACCAACTGCGCTGCCGACCCGCAGGGCTTTAGCCGCCGCCTGACCGAGAGAGGTCAATGAGTCAGAGCATCGTCGAGGAGTTCCTCGCCCTCAAAGACGAGACAGAAGCCGACCTCCTCCTGATGCAGTGTGGGGACTTCTATGAGTTCTTCGCCGACGACGCCGAAATCGTGGCCGACGAACTCGACCTCACCGTCTCCCAGAAATCCTCTCACGGTTCTTCCTACCCGATGGCGGGCGTCCCGCTCTCGGAACTCACACCGTATCTGACCGCACTCGTCGAGCGCGGCTACCGCGTCGCCGTCGCCGACCAGTTCGATGCCGAGGACGGCTCCAAGTACCGCGAGCTCACGCGGCTGGCCTCGCCGGGCACGCTGCTGGAGACCACCGACGACGACGCCCAGTATCTCACCGCCGTGGTGACCGTCGACGGCGGCTACGGCCTCGCCTTCGCGGACATCACCACTGGGCGCTTCCTCGTGACCGCCGTCGAGGACGCCGACGCCGCCCACGCCGAACTCTACCGCTTCGCGCCGACTGAACTTCTCCCCGGCCCAGAACTGCGCAACGACGACGCGTTCCTGAACCGCCTGCGCGAGCGCCTCGACGCCACGCACACGCTGCGACCGGCCGAGGAGTTCGGGCCCGCCCGCACACGCCATCGCCTGCGCGAGCAGTTCGGCGAGGAGACGCTCGCGAGCATCGGGCTGGACGACGGCGACTCGCCCGCGGTCGGCGCTGCAGGGGCGGTGCTGGCCTACGTTGAGGAGACCGGCGCCGGCGTCTCAGCGGCGATGAGCCGGCTCCAGCATTACCAGCCCAGCGACCACCTCAACCTCGACGCGACCACCCAACGCAACCTGGAGTTGGTGGAGACGATGCAGGGCGGCGCGAGTGGCTCGCTGTTCGACACCGTCGACGCAACGGCGAGTTCGCCCGGCAGACGGCTGCTCCGGGAGTGGCTCACCCGCCCCCGACGCGACCGCGAGGAGCTGAGCCGGCGCCACGACGCCGTGGGGGCGCTGGCCTCGGCCGCGCTCGTGCGCGAGCAACTGCGTGAGACACTTTCAGCGGTGTACGACCTCGAACGGCTGGCCTCGAAAGCCACCTCCGGCTCTGCCGACGCGGGCGACCTGCTCTCGGTGAAACAAACGCTCGCGACGTTGCCAGCGCTGGAGGAGGCGATTGCGGACACCCCACTCGCCGACTCACCGCTCGCGGCAGTGCTCGCTCGTCCGAACCGTGAGGCCGCTGCTGGCCTCCGTGCTGAACTCGAGTCGGCACTGCGGGAGGACCCACCCAAAACCGTGACGCAGGGTGGCATCTTCCGCGCGGGCTACGACGCGGAACTGGACGACCTAGTCGAACGCCATGAGGCGTTGGAAGGCTACTTCGACTCGCTCGCCGACCGCGAGAAACAGGAACACGCGCTCTCTCACGTCAGCGTTGACCGGAACACCACCGACGGCTACTACATTCAGGTGGGTCGGAGTGTCGCCGACCAGGTTCCCGAGCAGTACCGCCACGTCAAGACCCTCAAGAACTCCAAGCGGTTCGTCACCGACGAACTCGAGGAGAAGGAACGCGAGATCATGCGGGTCGAAGAGAGTCGCGGCGACCTGGAGTACGAACTGTTCCAGGACCTTCGCGAACGGGTCGCTGCCGACGCGGAACTCCTCCAGGACGTTGGCCGGGCCGTCGCCGAGGTCGACGCGCTCGCCTCGCTGGCCCACCACGCCGCGAACAACGATTGGACGCGGCCGGAACTCACTGACGGTGACACGCTCCGTATCGAAGCCGGCCGCCACCCCGTCGTGGAGACGACGACGGAGTTCGTCCCCAACGACCTCTATCTGGACCGCGACCGGCGGTTCCTCATCGTGACGGGGCCGAACATGAGCGGGAAATCCACCTACATGCGGCAGGCGGCGCTCATCACACTGCTCGCACAAGCTGGGAGTTTCGTGCCGGCCAGTTCGGCAGAAATCGGCCTCGTCGACGGTATCTACACCCGGGTCGGTGCGCTGGATGAACTCGCACAGGGGCGCTCGACGTTCATGGTGGAGATGCAGGAGCTCTCGAACATCCTCCATTCGGCCACCGAGGACTCGCTGGTGATTCTGGACGAAGTCGGGCGGGGAACCGCCACCTACGACGGCATCAGCATCGCGTGGGCGGCGACGGAGTATCTCCACAACGAGGTGCGGGCCAAGACGCTCTTCGCGACGCATTACCATGAACTCACCACGCTGGCGGACCACCTGGACGGCGTGGCGAACGTCCACATCGCCGTGGACGGCGACCCCGACGCTGAGCGGGACGTGACGTTCCTCCGAACCGTGCGGGACGGGCCGACAGACCGCTCCTACGGGATTCACGTCGCGGACCTCGCGGGCGTCCCACGGCCAGTCGTCGACCGTGCTGATGACGTCCTGGACAAACTCCGCGAGGAGAAGGCTATCGAGGCCCGCGGGCCAGGCAACGCCGGCGGCGCCAGCAAACAGGCCGTCTTTGACCTCTCCTCCGGGAGCTTCGCGAGTGGGGCTGGCAAAACGGACTCCACCGCCGAACCCGCAGCAGATGGGCGCGGGAGCAGCAACAGCCCAGCCACGGAAACGGAACCTGAGCCTGCGATCGACGACGAGACGGAGGCCGTCCTCGCGGAACTGGACGAGACCGATATCACGGCGCTCTCACCGGTGGAGCTGATGGCCCGCGTCGAGGAGTGGCAGTCCCGGCTCGAGTAGGCGCATCGTTCTTTTACCCCCGCGCCGTGGATATGCCTATGAACAGCGGCGACCGTCCGACGGGGGGACGAAAGATGAGTGAGCGCTTCGCCGTGACCCAGAAAGCGGTGCTTGTCGGCCCGGCACCCGAGGAGCGCATCCTCCTGCTCGAGAACCAGAACGGTGTCTGGGAACTCCCCGGCGGCCAGCTCGTCGTCGGCGAGCAGCCCGACAAAGGGCTCAAGCGCGCCGTCAGCGAAGTGACGGGCCTCGACGTGAAAGTTGGCGACCCCGTGCTCACGACAGCGTGGACCCTCGACAACGATGACGGCGCCTTCGCCGCCATCTACGCTGCACGCAGCGTGACCGAGCAGGCCTCGCTGTTGGGCGGCCACGCCCGAGCCGTCTGGATGGACCCCGAACAGGCCATCGAGCGGGAACTGAACGAGACCCAGCGCCGCGCCATCCGGCGGGCGACCGAGTGAAGATGGGCGGTGAACACACAGCCGACAATACAGAAGCGGACGGTCCGAGAATCAGGTCACTCGACGAGGCGACGGTCCAGCGCATCGCCGCCGGCGAGGTGGTCGAGCGCCCCGCCTCAGTCGTGAAGGAACTGGTCGAGAACGCCATCGACGCCGACGCCTCGCGAGTCTCGGTCGCCGCCGAGCGCGGCGGCAAGGACGGTATCAGGGTCCGAGACGACGGCGTCGGGATGACCGAAGCCGAACTGGACCTCGCGGTCCGGGACCACCACACCTCGAAGATCGGGGATATCTCCGACCTCGAAGCCGGCGTTGGAACGCTCGGCTTCCGCGGCGAGGCGCTGGCGGCCATCGGCGCGGTCTCGCGGATGACGGTCCGCTCGAAACCCCGAGGGGGCGAACTGGGACACGAACTCACGGTTGCCGGCGGCGATATCGGGACGGCGGCGCCTGCTGGCTGCCCTGCCGGCACGGTGGTCGAGATTGAGGACCTGTTCTACAACGTCCCCGCACGACGGAAGTTCCTCAAGACCGATTCCACGGAGTTCGACCACGTCAACACCGTTGTCACGCAGTACGCCCTCGCCAACCCCGACGTGGCCGTCTCCCTGGAGCACGACGACCGGGAACTGTTTGCCACGGAGGGCAACGGCGACCTGACCTCGACAGTACTCTCGGTGTACGGCCGAGCGGTCGCGGAGGCGATGGTCGAGGTGGAGTGGCAGGCTGAAGGTGCCGTTAGCGCGGACGCCGGCGAGGTCGACGGCCCTGTCGTGACCGTCTCTGGGCTGGTCTCCCACCCCGAGACCACCCGAGCCGGCCGGGAGTATCTCTCGACGTTCGTCAACGACCGCTACGTCACCGCGACGGCACTCAGAGAGGCCGTACTCGACGCTTACGGCGGCCAGTTAGCCAGCGACCGCTACCCCTTCGCAGTGCTGTTCGTGGAAGTCGACCCCAAAACCGTCGACGTGAACGTCCACCCCCGGAAGATGGAGGTGCGCTTCGACGACGAGGGTGGCGTGAAAGACGCTGTCGAGGGCGCGGTGACGGAGGCGTTGCTCGACCACGGACTGGTCCGACGCTCGGCCCCGCGCGGGCGCTCGCAGGCAGACGAGACCCATGTCGAGCCGGAGCGAAACGGCGGAGAGAGCGGAGAGAGCGGAGAGACGCCACGCGGTGGGATGCGGACCACCGACGACGAGGAGGTGGTCGGGGGCGCGAACACCCGGCACGAGCGCGCGAGTGGCGCCGACGAACGCCGGAAATCGCGCCAGAAGAGCAGCAAGACACGGACGCAGTCGGGGCTCGGGAGCAACGGCGCCGCAGAGTCGGATACGGAGACGGATACCGGCGGCTCCGCAGCGGGCGAATCACTCGATAGCTGGGGGAGCGAAGAGGAGACGGACGCGACCAACGGGAGCAAGTCCTGGTCGTCACCGACCACCGAAGAGCCGACCAAGTCGTCGACGACTTCCGCCCGGAGCACAGCCGCCAGCACCGACGACGAGGACTGGTCGGTTGACCTCTCAGGTGGCTCGAAATCGGCGACGAATGCAGAATCATCGTCGGAACCACCCAGTACGGAAACAGACGCTGAGAGCGAGCGGTCGACACCATCCACGGCACCCTCCAGAGCCGAGAGCCGTTCGTTCGACACTCCCACCCAGCGAGCGCTTAGTGGCGGCACAGCCGAGACCGGTGGGGAGTATGACTCTCTGCCGGCGATGCGGGTGCTCGGCCAGCTCGACGACACCTACGTCGTCGCTGAAACCGACGGCGGGTTGGTGCTCATCGACCAGCACGCCGCCGACGAGCGCGTGAACTATGAGCGGCTCCAGCGGGGGTTCGCCGACGGGATGACGAGTCAAGCACTGGCGGCGCCGGTGGCGCTCGAACTCACGGCCCGCGAGGCCGAACTGTTCACGAGCCACATCGACGCGCTGTCTGAGCTCGGGTTCGCAGCAGAACAGGTGGACGGCCGAGCAGTGGAGGTGACGGCGGTGCCAGCGGTGTTCGACACTGCGCTCGACCCCGAACTCCTGCAGGACGTGCTGGGGGCGTTCGTCGCCGGTGACGCCGCCGAGGCCCTCGAGGACGTGGCCGACGAACTGCTCGCGGATCTCGCGTGCTACCCCTCCGTTACTGGCAACACCTCGCTGACGGAGGGGTCGGTGAGCGCGCTGCTGGCAGCGCTGGACGACTGTGCGAACCCCTACGCCTGCCCGCACGGCCGGCCGGTAATCATTGAGATTTCTGACGACGAAATCGGCGAGCGGTTCGAGCGGGACTATCCGGGGCACGGTGGGCGGCGTCGGGAGTAACGTGCGCAGAACGGCGTAGAAATCGCTGCAACGGATGCAACTCAGTTTTCGGACAGTTTCCCCAGCGTCTCCCAGAGGAACGACGAGGGGACGAATCGACTCTCGGGGTCGTACTCCAGCCCGCGCTCCCACGCCAGCAGCGTGAGCGCCGTTGCCTCGGCGGCGAACACTGTCGCGTGGAGTTCGCGTCGGGCAGTATCCGCGACGCGTTCTCGGTGGTAGTCGAGTAAGTCGTCCAGTCCGGTCTCCACGGAACCACGGTCGCCGTCGACAGCACCGCGTAAGAGCGTCGTCGTTCCAGTCGCCCACTGGCTTCCGGAGCCAGTGTTCTCGAGTGTATCGAGGCCCGCTCGTCCGCTCCGGCGGCTGCCGCTGTCACGGCCGTCGCGTACCAGAACGGGTGGTCATCGAGCGCGACGCTGGGGTCGGGTTCTTGGTCGGCCCTGCCCATCGCGTCCGCGAACGCCCGACAGCGCGCACTCTCTCCCGCGAGGAGAGCCGCATACGTCCCACGCCAGGCGTGCAGCGGCAGCGCCGCGTACTCCAGTCCTGTCGGGTTCCTAACTCTGGCCTCGATGCTCTCGAGTGAGGCATCGGCGGCGTCGGCGAAGGCTGCATGTGCGCCGCATGCGGTATCGAACGCCAGCGCGAAGGTCCCGACCTCGACGCACGCGTCGGCCCGGCGGGCGTGCTCGTCGGCAGTGGTCGCCGACGATTCCCGGCGTTGGGCACACTCCTCGTACCGTCGGCGGGCCAGTGACTCTTCGTCCTCGGAGAACGGTACGTCGAGCATAGCCGCTACTCAACGCCGGTGGCCGAAAATCGTACCGGCCGGGTGTGCGGTCCGACCCAGGGGGCGGTGTGGAGGCACCATGAATCCCGCGAGGTGCCGGTATTGTGGGGTCTACCGGTCGAGTAGCTTCCACGTGAGGTGGCTCATCCTGCTCGGGACCGCTCGCGAAAGAGAAGGTAGAACGGCACGACTACGGCCGGCAGAGACGCGGCTCCGATCCAGCGAGTGATTGTCAGGCGACGGCAGTCAGCGGCCTGAGAGGTAGCCTGCGCCAACGGCGCCGATGGCGAGGCCGGCAGCGAACGCCGCGGCAGCGGTGCGGCGGCGCCGGGCGGTGACTTCCGCGGGGAAGTACTCCTCGGTCAGGTCGATCATCCGCTCACCGAGGCGGTGCTTCATCTCGGCGCTCTCCTCGCTCTCTATCGCGCGCTGGCGAAGTTCCGCGAAGCGGGCGCGGGCGCCGGCAGGGAGGTCGTGTTCGGCCGCCTCGATGGTCTCGCGTCCGGTTCGCCGGGGGTTGATGGTACTGATGTCCATACCTAACAGTTGCGTGCAGAGGGTATAACTGTTGCGTGCAGTAGGACAGAACTGAGCACAGTTCGGGCGGCCGGTCGGCTCAGAGTCGAGGGGTACCTGTGCTGCGACGTCGGCTTCGACGTGGTCCGGACCGCCCGCACCATCGGCGCGGACCTCATCCGTGGGCTATCCGAGCGGCGTGCCGGTGCTCGTGTACGCGAGTTCAAGGGAGCCTGCCGGAGCGGCTGGAGGACTACCTGCTCCCCGTCTATCGCTATCTCCGTCGCAGCCTCCGCTGGGGCGGCGATTCCGAAGAGCGTGCTGCGACGGGCCGCGTCGACTGACCCGCAGCGGGGCCTTCGTCGGCATCTACGCCGAGGATTTCGCGCTCGACGAACATTTGCGTGAAGTAACGCAGTTCCGCAGGGGGGTCGACAGCCAAGAACAGTCACATGGAGGTCGGGGAGACGCCGGCGCGGACGACGCGTTCTGGTCCACACGTAACGCTTACCCCCGCGAAACGCAAAGCAGCAGTAATGAGCGACGACCCCCGTGAGGACCACCAGTTCTCGGAAGGGCAGGGGCTTCCCGACGATTTCGAGGATTTCGACCTCGACCCGCCGGAGCTGAAAGTCGACCCCGCGAAGGTCGACCCGGTCGACAGCCGCGTGCTTTCGGACCTGCTCGACGAGCGCAGCATTCCCAAAGACAAGGTCGACGCCGAGGAACTCCTCGACGTCGGGCTCTCCTACACCCAGATCAACCGCTTCGAGGAGGCGACGACGACGTTCGAGCGCGCCGCCAAGTTCGCAGACGACGGCAGCCTGCTACAACAGGAGGCGTGGGTGAACAAGGGTGCAGCCCACTCAGAACTTGAAGAGTACGACGAGGCCATCGGCGCCTACGAGGAGGCGCTGCGCATCGACGAGGACTCCAAACACGCCGCCACCGCCGAGACGAATCTGGCCTACGCCCTCTGGGAGTTCGGGCGCAGCGAGGAGGCGCTCCACCACGCCGAGAACGCCGTGGAGAAGGACCCACGGTTCGCCCAGGCCTGGTACAACCGCGGCTTCTTCCTGCTCGAGCGCGGGCTGGCCGAGGACGCAGTGGACTGTTTCGACAACGCCCAGCGCCTGGGGATGCGCAACCCCGAACTGCTGGAGGAGAAGGTCCGCGCGCTCGAGGAAGTCGGGCGCGAGGAGGACGCCGAAGAGGTCCGGCAACGCGCCGAGGAACTGCGCGAGGAGGCCGAGCAGGCGATGGTCGAGGAGTACTGAATGCTCCTGCGCGAGCGCGAGACCGAACGCGGCCTGTTGGTCTCGGTCTGTGATGATGGGCTCATCGGCGAGACGTTCGAAAACGGCCAGCTCTCGATTACCGTGAACGAGTCGTTCTACGGTGGCGACGACGCCGAGACTGTTGATGCGGACGGGGTCGTCGCGGGGCTCGAACGGGCGAGTATCGCGAATTTGGTTGGGGAGGAGTGTGTCGGGATTGCGGTGGACGCTGCCCTCATCGATGAGCACGCGGTCATCGACGTGGGCGGGACCCGTCACGCGCAGTTGCTCCGATTACGGTAGGTTTGGGTCTGTTTTTTCGGTTGTTTTCTCGATTTGGTTGGTTCGCTGAATTTGTTTCAGTCGTCGAGAATAGCTCCGTTTAGGCACCCGTGAACAGCACCGCGGAGTTCCCGAGACCTTGGAGGACCCGCACCGCACAGCAATGATCTTCCCCGCATCCTCCCCACGCGGTCGCCGACAGTCGGCGACCGCGAGCGTCCACCGCACCGCGCAGCTGGCGCGGTCGGCGCGGAACGGCCGCGGCCTTGTGCCGCGTCTCAGAGCCAGACCGCCGGTCTGGCAGGCCCCACGGGCGGCGCGTGAGTCGCCCGTGCGACAGCGCGAGGTTCTCGTGAGCAGTGCGGGATCGAAGATCCCGCTAGCAGCCGGCGAAGTCGGCGACGCAGCGAACGAGAGCACGAGAGAGCTTGCTCTCTCGGAGGACGACTGAGCGAGCCTGCGAGCAAAGGAGTCGGCTGGGGAGGATCGTGGGCGGTGCGGTGGGTGGGAGTTTGGAAGGGTGTTGCTGTTTCTCCTCCAGCAGCCCCCAGCCCGAACAGGGGATTTCACGAAGTTACCGGAGCCCAAGTTCCAACACTACCAACCTCAGACACCCAACTTCACCCGTTACCGAAGCCCCCTTGGCCCTCCAGCGCGATTAACTGATAATGGCTACCCACGACGCGCCGGCGCTCGACGTCGACGCCATCCGCGAGGATTTCCCCATCCTCGAGCGGAAGATCGGCGGCGACGTAACCACCCCCGGCCCCGACGAAGGCGACGATACCCCCCTCTACTACCTCGATAACGCCGCGACCAGCCACACCCCCAAACAGGTCGTCGAGGCGATGACGGAGTACTACTACCAGTACAACTCCAACGTCCATCGCGGCATCCACAGCCTGAGCCAGGAGGCTTCCGTCGCCTACGAGGAGGCCCACGACCGCGCCGGCGAGTTCATCGGCACGGACAAGCGCGAGGAAGTGGTGTTCACCAAGAACACCACCGAGGCGTTCAATCTCATCGCCTACACCTGGGGGCTCTCCCAGCTCGAAGCGGGACAGAACATCGTCACCACGCAGATGGAGCACCACGCCTCCCTCGTCAGCTGGCAACAGCTCTGTGAGAAGCAGGGCGCGGAGGTCCGCTACGTCGAAATCGACGACGATGGCCGACTCGACATGGAGGACTTGCGGGCGAACGTCGACGACGACACCGCGATGGTGAGCGCCGTCCACGTCTCCAACACGCTCGGCACCGTCAACCCTGTGAGTGAGATAACCGATATCGCCCACGAGCACGGGTCGCTCTCCTTTATCGACGGCGCGCAAGCCGTTCCGACCCGGCCCGTCGACGTGAAGGCCATCGACGCCGACTTCTACGCCTTCTCGGGCCACAAGATGCTGGGCCCAACGGGTATCGGCGTGCTCTACGGCAAGGAACACCTCCTCGAGGAGCTCCCGCCGTTCCTCGTTGGCGGTTCGATGATTCGTCGCGTCAAGTTCGAGGGGACGACGTGGGAGGATTTGCCCTGGAAGTTCGAGGCAGGCACGCCGCCCATCGCCGAGGCAGTCGGCCTCACCGCCGCCATCGACTATCTCGAGGATATCGGGATGGAGGCGGTCCAGCGCCACGAGGAGAAGCTGGCTGCCTACGCCTACGACCGGCTGAGTGCGTTCGAGGATATCGAAATCTACGGCCCTAAGACCGACCGCGGCGGGCTGGTGAGTTTCAACCTCGGCGGTGTCCACGCCCACGACCTCTCCTCGATTCTGGACGACCACGGGGTGGCCGTCCGCGCGGGCGACCACTGTACCCAGCCCCTGCACGATATTCTCGACATCCCCGCCTCAACGCGGGCGTCGTTCTACCTCTACAACACCGAGGCCGAAATCGACGAGCTGATCGAGGGCGTCGACACCGCCCGGAAGCTGTTCGCCTGAGCAGCCGTCGCCGCCGCTGCCGGCCCCGGAACTCTTTTCTGCCGAACTCACCTCTTTCAGAACATGAGTGGCTCGGACATGTACCGCCAGCAGATTCTCGACCACTACAAGAACCCCCGGAACTACGGGGAGCTCCCCGACCCCGATTTCTCCCACGTCGGGGAGAACCCCTCCTGTGGGGACACCATCCAAGTGGACGTGATGCTGGCCGACGACGACGAGACCATCGAACACATCGCCTTCAAAGGCGACGGCTGTGCCATCTCCCAGGCTGCAGCGTCACTGCTGACCGAGAAGCTCCCCGGTACGAGTATCGAGGAGCTGTACGCCATGGACACCGACGATATTGTCGACATGCTGGGCGTCGAGATATCGCCGATGCGCATCAAGTGTGCGGTGCTCGCCCGACAGGTGGCCCAAGACGGCGCCAAACTCTACCGCGGCGAAATCGACGAGAAGGACCGCACCATCACTGAGGAGTAGCGCCGCGCCCGCATTCTACCAGTTTCGTGTTCGACCTCAAGAGCGCTAGCGTTCCGTATACCGCAGAGAGTTAGACGTATCTAATAATTTTACACGGTGGTAACTACTTTATACTTCGAGGCATGAGAGATAGGTAGGAATACGTATGGAAGCAATGTACCCGGCCGACAGACCTGTGGGGGCTGCATGATCGACGCCCAGCAGGCTATCGAGATCTTCATCTTCTCCGTCCGCGACGGCTTCGTGCAGGTCAGTGCGTTCGTCGCGGTCACGGTGTTGCTGTTCAGCTACATCCAGTATCGCACCGGCGGCCGCCTCATCACCGCACTCGAAGAGAACGAACGCTACCAGCCGCTCGTCGGCGGCCTGCTCGGCCTGACGCCGGGCTGTGGCGGGGCCATCGTCGCGATGCCGCTCTACATCCGCGGCACCGTCAGCTTCGGCACGGTCGTCGCCGCGCTGGGCGCGACTGCCGGAGACTCCGCGTTCGTCATCCTCGCGCTCGCGCCGGAAGCCGCCATCTACGCCTACGGACTGGCGTTCATCTCGGCGGTGTCGTTCGGCTACGCCATCGACTGGTGGGGGCTCGGCGTCGGCCGAGTCGACCGCGCGGTCGCGAAAATGGGTCGGCCACTCACTGACGGCGGCTTCGCCACGACCAGTGTGGCCAATGGCGGGCCGAGTGTCACCGATTACGAGGGTGCAGCGTGTGCCCACGACCACGGCAAGCCAGAGGGTGCCAAGAACAGCGTCATGACGACTGTCAGCCACGGCGTCCACGTGCTCTGGTGGTTCGTCGCCGCTGCCGGCCTCATCGCCGGCGTGGAGTATCTTCGGCGCGGGGCCCCGGATGTGCCGCTGGAGTTCGGCCTGACCTTCGCGGCGGTGTTCACCGTTGCCGGGCTTCTCGGGACGGTTGCCTCGTTCTACCTCCACTTCGTCGGCCGACGCTTCATCGGCGAGGGGGAGGCCGGGCGGGTGCGAGAGGAGTTCGCGAACGCCTACGAGACGTTCCAACACGCCGCGATGGAGACCAGCATGGTCACGGTCTGGGTCATCGCAGCCTACCTGCTCTATGAGTACAGCGTCGTGATCTTCGCAATCGATATCGGCGGGCTCGCGGCGGCAGCGGGCGTCCTCGCCCCCATCGGCGGTGCGCTGCTGGGGCTGATTCCCGGCTGTGCGCCCCAGATTATCTTTGCCGGCGTCTATGCGGAGGGCGGCATCCCGTTCTCGGCGCTGACGGCCAACGCCATCAGCCAGGACGGTGACGCACTGTTCCCGCTGCTGGCCATCGACCCGAAGGCGGCGATGGTCGCCAGTATCTACACCACGATTCCCGCACTCATCGTCGGGGTCCTCGTGCACTACTTCTGGCCGTTCGCCCAGTTCGGCTTCGGGGTTGTGGGCTGATGTATGAAGATATCCTCCTCCCCATCGACGGCAGCGAGCCGTCGTTGCGCGCGGCCGACCACGCAATCGAGCTGGCGACCACGTACGACGCGACGCTGCACGCGCTCTACGTCGTCGATAGCGACCCGTCTCCGCTTGCAGTCTCACGGGCAGACGTTCGCGAGACGCTCCGAGAGGTTGGCGAGGAGGCCGGCGAGGCCGCGTTCGCAGAGCTCGAACCGCTGGCCGAGGCGGCCGGCATCGAGCTCATCTTGGCGATGCTCGAGGGGAATCCCGAGCAGTGCATCGTCGACTACGCGACCGACCACGAGGTCGACCTCGTGGTGATGGGCACTCACGGCCGGGCAGGGCTGGGTCGTCGGCTTGTCGGGAGCGTCACCGAACGCGTCGTGCGGTCGGCCCCGGTGCCAGTCGTGACGGTCGGAAACGAGAACGAAGACTGAGAAGCGCAGTTGTTGCGGTACTCACAACGCCGTGAGCCGGTGGGCTGCAGGGAGCGCAAGCAGTTCACAGGAGAGGTCTGTCTCAGCATTCCGGAGCGTCGCCTCGACGACGAACGTGTTGTCGCACTCACTCCCAACCCGGCGAAGCACCGGGTCGAGAACGGCAGTCCCAACACCCTCGACAGCTGCGGGCGAGGTGAGCGCAACATCGCCTACCAGCCCGTCCCAGCGGTCGAGGAATCCGCTGGCGATAGCGCGGCTGACCCCAGCCACCGCCGAGGAGCCCACCTGCACGGTCTCCCCACCGACGGGGACCATCGCATCCGTGACCGTGCGCGCGCTGGTCTCGTCCAGGAGCACGGCGAGATAGCCGTCTTGGCCGCCGTTGAGCCCGAAGACGCTCCCGATGACTCGTTCGGTCCCCAATCGCTCCGCGACAGAGTCCACGTCGAGGAACCGGAGTTGGCTGGTCTCGACAGTGGTCTCGATCTCCGCAATCTCGGCGAGCAGGCTGGCCGCTTCCGCGGCCCCCTCCCGAGCAACGCCGTCGAACGCCTCCAGCATATCGAGCGGAACGACTTCCTCGCCGACCGGGCGGTCTGTGAGGAGGTACTCGATGGCGTAGCCACGGGGAACCGTCAGCAGCGAGAAGGGCACGCCGTCTCCGGAGAGTCGGCTTTCGAACGCCAGCGCACCCGAGCCCGGGGAGTCGGCGAGCAGCGTGGCGTCGTCGAGGTGGTCGTAATACGTCGGCGGCGAGAGTTCGACGGGGCCACCGAGGCGGGCTGCCAGCCCGTCGATGTACTCCCTGACGACGAGATGGGCGGACTCACGCAGGCTGCTGCGGTCAGCGGCATCGAGCAGGGCGTCCGTTTCGCTGCCAGTTCCTTCGAGCAGGCAGTCTGCGTCACCACCGTCGAACACGAACAGCGTCTCCCCGGGGAAACCCCCATCGAGTTCGACAGTGACGCCGACGCAGCCACCGAACTTTCTCCGGATATCGCGTTCAGTCAAAACCGAGACTGACGTGGTCTCGGGAGCGATATCGATACTTGCGAGCCCGGAGAGGACCCCCGCGGCCGACTCGGCCCCCTTCTCGGCGAACCGGAGACATTCCCCAACTGCGTCAGTGTCGACGGTAGCGGCGCCGGGCCGGGGTTGTGGCGGCATTTAGCGAGAGGTTGAGCGGGGTGTCAATAAATAGGCACCGTGCAGTTATCGGTGCTGATACTGTCAGTACGAAGCTGACAGCGGAGGCGGTACGTTTTTGCACAGCGCTCTCATTTGCAATAACGAATGGCGGCCGACGAAATTATCGAAGTGCTTGGCAACAAGTACAACCCGGAAATCATCGAGGCCACGGCCGAGCCGAAATCCGCACAGGAGCTCTCCGAAGAGCTGGGGGTCCCGATTGCGACCTGCTACCGCCGCATCAACGAACTCACCGAAGTGGACTTACTGGAGCTCCACGACCAGCCGCTCTCTGAGGAACATCGGCGGATCAAGGTCTACCGCCGGCGCATCGACGAACTCTCCATCGACTTTCGGGACGGGCTCGAAGTGGACCTGCAGGAGCGTTCGGACGTGAAAAACAAGCTCGACGAAGTGTGGCGGCGAATGTCTCAGCGCTAGAACTGGGGCCCACCGCCGCCGCCCATCCCTCGCTCACCGCCCATCATTGAGAAGCCGCCGGCCCGTTCGTAGACCGAGATGCCGCCCTCGCCGATCTCCATCGGGAAGATGTCGGTGTTGATCTTCTGTTTGCGCATCTTTGCCACCCAGACGTAGCGGTTGACGCCGTCCTGCGTGGGTGTCTGGATGAAGTAGATGTTGCCGTCGGTGAGGAAGTTCTCGAGGCCGATTTCGGTCTCGGGGAACACCGCCCCCTGTTCGTTGATAAGGAGTGACGTCAGGCCGTTCTTCTTGAGGATATCAGAGAACTTCAGGAGATAGGTGCGGTTCTCGGCCTCGTCGTCGAAGAAGAGACTGAACATCGTCAGCGAGTCGAGCACCAGTCGGTCGTAGGCGGTGCCGGCAAAATCCTGGAGCAGGCGGTCGATGGCGGTGTTGAAGTCCTCCTCACGGAGCATGGTGGACTTATCATACACCTTGATGTCGCCGTTCTCGACCAGTTCGCCCCAGTCTTCGAAGCCAATAGATTCTGCGGCCTGCTGGATGTCTTCGGTGTTCTCCTCGAAGGAAATGTAGACGCCCTTCTCGTCGTGGTCGGTGACGCCCCTGTAGAGATACTGAATCCCGAAGATACTCTTGCCGGTGCCGGGGTTGCCGCTCACCAGAACCGTCGAGTTCTCGACGATGCCGCCGTTGAGGATGGAGTCGAGGCCCTCGACCCCGGTCTCCGTGACGTCGACCATGTAGTACGATGACCTACCGGTTGGTGGGGAATTAAGCCCACCGGGTCGACCGGCGGTCAGCGACGGTAGCGGTAACGACGACACGGCGAACGACCTGCCACAAGTTATCCGTTCAGAACCGCCAGTACCGACTCACTCCTCGTCGGCTTCGTCGTCTTCAGCTTCGTCTTCTGCCTCGGCCATCTGCTCGCCGACGATTCGGTCCGCATGCTTCAGAAACGCCTCGCGACTCCCTTTCGGAATCGTCGCTCCGGCAGCAACGTCGTGCCCGCCGCCGCCGCCGCCGACGGCCTCGGAGGCTTCTCCCATCACGACAGAGAGGTCGAGGCCGTCACGAACGAGGAAGCCGCTGCCGCGGGCCGAGACTTTCACGTCCTCGGCGCTCTCGTCGGCGAACGCGATGATTGGCTGGTCGCGGCGGACGCCGCTGGCGCCCAGTGCCATCCCCGCGATGATGCCGACGATCGTCTCCCGAATGCGGGTGCCGGCGTCGAACCACTGGAAATTCGTCTCCTGATTGACACCTTCGTTCTTGATCCACTCCAAGCCTTCCGAGAGGTTCCGACGGTGGTTTCTGAGCAGCGACCGGGCCTCATCGAGCGCCTCATCGCGGTAGCCCAGACAGACCGCCAGTCCCACGTCTGCGCGCTCATAGCGCGCCGTGGCGTTGAGCACCGTCGAGAACTCGCTTACGTCTCGGAGTTCCGTCCCCACCTCCTCCGCAGAGAGGATGTAGGTCGTCGTCGTGACGCTGTTGACCCGCTGCGGTGGCACCCCGCGGTCGATGGCATGGCGCATCAGCGCACTCGCGACGGTCTGACGCTCCTTGAAGGAGAGGTCGACCCAGCGCCGCCAGTCGCCGTCGACCTTGAGCTCGAGGTCCAGTCCCGAGAGAAACCGAACTGAGCCCGCTTCGTCGCCCGAGATGCCGGGAATCTGGAGTTCGCTGGCGTATTCGAGCAGTTTCGGGAGTGGGCGCGTCTGCCGGCCGTAGAGCGAGATATCGGTCACCTCCTCGAGGACGCCCGCTTCAACGCCCTCGGCGACGACCTGCTGGTTCGCGCCGACGAGGCCACCGTCGGTGTCCTGCATGTCGCCGACGGCGCCGACGACGGCCAGCGCGGCGAGGTCCCGGTTGTCGCCGTCCTCGGGTTCGAGCGCGCGGGCGAGCACGTACGACGCGCCAGCACCCGAGAGTTCGGACGCGCCGTTGATGCCGAACAGCAGGGGGTTGAGGTGGAGGGCTGTATCGGGGGGCTCCGCTCCCTCCTCGCCGGTCGCTGGCTGGTGGTGGTCGGCGATGACGGGGGTGAACACGCCATGCTCCTCGTGCGGGACGATATCGTCGAGTTGCCCGCTCCCGAAGTCGGTGAACAGCGCCACATCGTGGTCGGTGGCGGCGATTCGGTCGATCGCGTCCGCGTCGAGCTGCTTCTCGAAGACAGTCTCGAAGGTGATTCCGGCCCGCTCGAGCGCGCTGGCGGCGACGGCGGCGCTGGTGAGGCCGTCGGCGTCGATGTGGGAGGCCAACAGCACGGAGTCGGCGCCGCGCAAGCAGTCGGCACACGCGGCCGCGCGGTCGGCCATTGCGGTGACGGGGTCGCTCATCGGTTGTGCAGAGGTGGGCGTGGGATACGGTTTAAACTCCCGTTTGGACGGGCACCTGGGTTACCCCGTCACGTATAACTCCGGGCAGAGTCAGCCTCACGTATGGAGAGCTACCGGACGCTCATCGTCGACGCGTTCACCACGAAGCCCCTCGCGGGCAACCCCGCGGGGGTCGTCCTGGACGCGGCGGGGTTGAGCGACGAACAGATGCAGGCGGTGGCTCGCGAGCTCAACGCATCCGAGACCGCCTTTATGCTCCCTTCGGAACAGGCCGACCGCCGGGTTCGCTACTTCAGCCCAACCCAGGAAGTCGATCTCTGCGGGCACGCCACCATCGCCTCCCACGGCTTCCTCTTTGAGGAGGGCATCATCGACACCGGGAGCCACACGGTGGAGACTGCAGTGGGCGTCCTCGACATCGACGTCGTCGAATCTGGCGCGGTCTGGATGACCCAGAACAGTCCCACCGTCCGGCAACTGGATGTGGATTACGACCGCGCGAGCGACGCGCTCGGCATCGACGCCGAGGCGTTCCGGGACGTGGGGGCGGACATGCCGCCCGCGTACGCGACGACGGGCCTACCGTTCCTCGTGCTCCCGGTGAACTTCCTCGAACATCTCTCGGGGATGGACCCGGATATGGAGGCCGTCGAGCAACTGGCGGCGGACCATGACGCCGAAGGCGTGTACGTGTTCACCTTCGACGCCATCGGGCGCGGCACTGCACAGGACACCACCCTTCACGCGCGGACGTTCGTCCCCGGGCTGGGCATCGACGAAGACCCCGTAACAGGGACCGCCTCGGGCGCCGCAGGCGCGTATCTCGACCGGTTCGGCGCCTTCGACGGGGAGTTCCCCGAGCGCATGACGTTCGAACAGGGTCACTTCCTCGACCGCCCAGGCTACGTCGGCGTGCGTGTCGATGGGGCGACCGTGCAGGTCGGTGGCGATTCGGTCGTTTCGCTGGACGGACGGCTCACTGTGCCAGCTGATGAAGAAGACGGCATCATCGAAACCTGAACCCGCCGCGGAAATCGTGAGATCAGTCCGCCCTGACGAACGTCACCGGACACGGCGCGTTCAACATCACTTCTTGGGCGGTCGACCCGAACACCGCTTTCCCGGCCGGCGAGCGCTTCCGCCCGCCGACGAGAATCAGGTCAGCACCGATCTGCTCTGCAACGCTGACGACTCGCTCACCTTTCTCTCCCACCGCGCCCTGACTCGTGTACTCGATGCCGGCGTCTTCGAGTGCCCCACCCATGTTGCGGATGGTGACGTGGCGCCGGGCGACGATATCCGGGGTGACCTCGTCGTTGGGGGCGAACTCAAGTTTCCCCCGAACCCGCCGGTACTGGTCCTCCGAGAAGACGTGCAGAAGCGCCACCGTCGCACCGGCCGGGCCAGCGATGTCGATTGCCGTGCGAGCCAGCGCATCGAGGCGCTCGTCGTCGTCGTCGCCGACGGCAACGAGCACTGTGTCGAGAGCCATAGACGCTCTTTCGGCCCCGAGCGTATAAAGGTTCGAACGGCTGGAATCAGGGCAGCTCTTTCCACTCCCGGCCACACTCCTGGCAATGTCGAACGTTGTACACCTTCTCGGGGGCGTTCTCCGTCGAGAGTGTCTTCTCACACTCGGCGCAGTTGAGCCGCCCGTAGGTGTCCTTGGAGAGTGCACCGTCACGGAGGCCCTTGCGGGTGCTCTGCATGGTTGCGGATTGGCCGCGAAGGGTAAAAAGGCCCCTGCCAACGGTCGACCGATTCGGAACCCTTGAACCGGCGGGTATCGAACCGAGCTCTGTGTCGCGAACCCGTCTGTTCAGCACGCTCTGTGGCCAGGCGTTCCTCGTCAACTTCTCGCGGGTGGTGATGGCGCCGCTGGTGGCCGTGTTCATCGCGACGTTCGGCATCGGTGAGTCGACGGCAGGGCTGGTCGTCTCGGCTGTCTGGGTCGGGAGCGCCCTCCCCCGAATTCCGACCGGCTACCTGCTGACGAAGTTCAGTCGGTTGCACGTCGTCATTTTGGCGGGCCTCGTGCTCGCAGTTGGGGCAACGTTGGTCGCGATTGCGCCGGGCGTCACGGCGCTGGTCGTCGGTGCTGGCGTCATGGGGCTCTCCTCCGGTCTCTATTTCGTCACCGGGAACACGTTCGTGAGCGAGCTGTTCCCGAGCCGTGTCGGGCGAATGTTGGGCATTCACGGGACCGCGAACCAGGTAGCGGCCGTCGTCGCCGCACCGGCGATCACACTCGTGCTCGCTGCTGGGGCAGACTGGGAACCAGTGTTCGCTGCCGTCGGGGTAGCCGGCGGTGAGGAGTGGCGCGCCGTGTTTCTCGCGCTTGCAGCCGCCTCGCTCGTGCTGACCGTGGTGACCTATCTCGCCGGCCGGGAGACAGAACTGCCCGAAGCCGGTATGGAAGACCGCGATTTGGTCGGGGCCGCGCGTGCGGAGTGGCGGACAATCTTGTTCGGCGTGGCCATCCTGGGGACCATCGGCTTCGCCTGGCAAGGGGTGTTCAACTTCTACGTGCTGTTCGCGGAGTCCCGCGGCCTCACGCCGTCGATGGCGCGCAACGCGCTGACGGTCGTGTTCGCGGCGGGAATCCCGGCGTTCGCCATCAGCGGCCGGTTGGCCGACTACCTCCCGCAGCCAGCGTATCTGTTGGGCATCGCCACCGCGTTCGCCCTGCTGCTGTTCACCCTCACGGTGGTTCAGGGAACCGTCAGCCTCCTGCTGTTTTCGGCCGTCATCGGCTACGTGATTCATAGTCTCTTTCCCGCGCTGGATACGTTCCTCCTCGGCGCCCTCCCTGACGGGAATCGAGCCAGCGCCTACTCGGTGTACAGCGGCGCGATGATGTTTGCACAGGCACCAGGCTCGTGGTTCGTCGGGACGCTCGTCGAGTCTGGCGTCGCCTACACGACCGTGTTTCGCGGATTCGCCGTCGGCGTGAGCGTGGTCGTCCTCGCCCTCTTGCTCTTCCACCAGCGTGGCCGACTCCCTGAGTGATGGACTGCTGTGTGGGGCTATTTTCGATCTGACACATCACACGGGAGGAGCGGGATTCGGGCCGTCACGTTCGAGCCGCCACGTTCAAGCCATCTGCCGCAGTGAATTCCGCCATGACTCGTTCCGTATGGTTGAAAGCCGACAACACCGTTGGCAGCTGGGAAGAGCGGAAACACCGCATCACCGCCGGACTCGAAGCCGGCGTCGACTGGGTGCTCGTCGACGAGACCGACGTGGGTCGGGTGCGTGAGCTGGGTTCTGTCAAGGTGGCCGCGTTCAAAGACGCCGGCGAAGATGAGGTGGATATCGTCGACGCCAGCATGGACATGGAGCCAGACATCTTCGTCGTCGGAAAACACGGTGAGGGCGACGGCACAGTCGACCTCCCCTCGGATTTCTCGGGGTCGGCGGACCTGACGACGCTGCGGCGTAAAGACGACCGCGCGCAGGGGTCGTACGTTCGCATTTTCGACGAGGAGTATGAGGAGTTCGCGGAGGCGGCCGCCCGCGACGCCGAGTACACCATCGTCGCCACCGAGGACTGGGACGTCATCCCACTGGAGAACCTCATCGCCCGCGTCGGAACCAAGACGAACCTCGTGGCCGGCGTCGACTCCGCGGAGGCAGCGGCAACCGCCTTCGAGACACTGGAGCGCGGCGTCGACGACGTGCTGCTCGACACCGACGACCCCGACGAGATGAAAAACACCATCGAGGTTCGGGACCGCAGCGAGCAGGAGACGCTCGAACTCAGCTTCGCCGAAATTACGCAGGTCGAGGAGACCGGCCTCGCAGACCGGGTCTGCATCGACACAGGGTCGCTGCTCGATGACGACGAGGGGATGCTCGTTGGCTCGCTAAGCCGGGGGCTCTTCTTCGTTCACGGCGAGACTGCCGACTCGCCGTACGTCGCTTCGCGGCCGTTCCGGGTCAACGCTGGCGCGGTCCACGCCTACGTCCGGACGGCCGAAGGCGAGACGAAATATCTCGCAGAGCTCCAGTCGGGCGACCGTGTACAGGTCGTCGACGTCACCGGCCACACCCGCAAGTCCCTGGTCGGGCGTGTAAAAATCGAGCGCCGCCCGATGTTCCGTGTGCAGGCAGAGGTCACGACTGACGACGATGACGAAGTTGACGTTATCGAGACGCTGCTGCAGAACGCCGAGACGGTGAAGGTCTCGACCAAAGGCGGTCGGAAGGCCGTGACGGAGCTCGAAGCCGGTGACGAGGTCCGCGTCTACTACGAAGAGGGTGGCCGTCATTTCGGCGAGAAGGTCGAAGAGAGCATCATCGAGAAATAACCGAGTACAGCGCGCAACTGGCCGCGTGCCTCGTCTCGCGGCAACGGAGCCATGCCGGAGTGTGTGAGCAGTCCCGAGGGCGTCTCCTGTTCCGCCCTCCGAAACGCCTAACAGAGCGCCGCGAGAATCGTGGGTCATGGTCGTCATCGCGAGTATCGTCGGTGAGACAGTCGATTTCCTCGTCTCGAACCCACTGTTCACGGTGGTTCTCACCGCGTTACTCGGCTTCATCTTCTTCATGTATCTGCTCGTACGGCGGACGGTCGATGGACTCCGGGAGGGGTTCGACAGTGGGAAAGGGTCCGGATGATCGGAACCGCAACAATCGCGACCGCAGTCGTCGCCGCACTCGCGAGTCTCTTCATGGCGTGGGCCATCGGCGCCGGCTCCTCCGGGTCGACCCCCTTCGCCCCCGCAGTGGGTGCGAACGCCATCTCAGTGATGCGGGCTGGTCTCATCGTCGGCATTCTCGGCTTCGCCGGGGCTGTCCTCCAAGGCCAGAGCGTGACCGAGGCGGTCGGCTCCAGCCTGATCAACGGCGTCTCCATCAGTGCGATGGCGGCGACGGTCGGCTTACTGACCGCGGCCATCCTCGTCGCCCTCGGCGTGTTCAAAGGCTACCCAATCGCGACGGCGTTCACCGTCACCGGCGCCGTCGTGGGTGTCGGGCTAGCGATGGGCGGCGACCCCGCCTGGGCAAAGTACCAGCAGATTGTGACCCTCTGGGTGCTCGTCCCGTTCGTCGGCGGCGGCATCGCCTACGGGACCGCACGGCTGCTGCGCGCTGACGGCGTGCCTGAAGCGTATCTCGTGCCCGCGCTCGGTGGGCTCGTGGGCGCACTCGTCGCGAACATCGAATTCGCGCTGTTGGGCGGTGGCGCGGGCGGGTCCATCGCCAGCGAACTCGCGGGCGGGGTCGTTCAGGTCGCCTCCGGCGGCGTCGCAGTCGCGCCGCGGGAACTCCTCGCCGTCAGAGGGGTCGTCACCCTCGTGCTCGCCGGCATCGTCGCGGCTGCGCTCTACGCCGACACCCAGCGCGACGAAGACGCCGCCCAGCGTCGGTTCCTGCTGGCACTCGGCGGCCTCGTCGCGTTCTCGGCTGGGGGCTCGCAGGTCGGGTTGGCCATCGGGCCGCTGGTGCCCCTGCTCGATACGTTCGAGTCGGTCCCCATCATCGCCCTGCTGGTTGGTGGCGGCTTCGGGCTGCTCGCCGGCTCGTGGACGGGCGCACCGCGGATGATCAAGGCGCTGGCTCAGGACTACTCGAGTCTGGGGCCGCGACGCTCCATCGCGGCGCTCATCCCGAGTTTCGCCATCGCCCAGGCCGCCGTCGCCTTCGGCATCCCCGTCTCGTTCAACGAGGTCATCGTCTCGGCCATCGTCGGCTCGGGCTACGCCGCCGGCGGCGCCGGGGTGAGCCGGGAGAAGATGCTGTTCACCGTGCTCGCGTGGATCGGCTCGCTCGCGCTCTCGCTGGGTGTGAGCTACGGTGCGATGGTTGCGGTTCTCTCGGTGACGTAACCAGCCACGGCGCGTGACCAAGCGGCGACTCCTGTGTCGCCTCCACGGAAACCTAGCCGTGGCTGTGTGTGCTCTTCACGGGAACACAGCACCTTTGCCTGTCGGGCACGTTCTCCGCCTATGAGTGGCGTCCCGAAGCAGCCCAACGAGACCGAACGGAGCTACCGGCTCGACCGCTGGGCCGGGCTCACCATCGTCGGCTCCATCGTGCTCTCGCTGGTGCTGGTCAGCATCGGCGAACCGCTGTTCTGGGTCCCCTTCGCCGCAGGACTGGGTATCGGTCTCCCGGCATTCGCCATCCTCGCAGACCGGGAGCGCGAGCAGACGAACGCGGTCCAAGAAACGGGCGACGAAGGCGACGCTGAGGACGTGTAGCTACGGGACCTCGCCGTCCATCGACCCACGGAACCACCGCCCGGTTTCGGTCCCACACGTCTTGCAGTGGGCAACGACGGCCTCCTCGTCCGGCGCCCGTTCGAGTTCGTGGTCTGTCTCCTCCCCGCACGCCTCGCAGTAGCGGAGTTTTTCCTGTTTCCCGTAGTCCAGCGGTGCGCCAAGGGCCAGTGCAACGACTCGCTCGTCGCCGTGGTTCCAGCCGCGCTGGAACTCCTCACGGTCGAACCGAATCGCCTCGTCGGGGCCGACCTCGACCGGCCCGTCCTCGGTGTCGAACGTCGCCGTTCCCGAAATCACGTAGAACACCTCTTCTTGCACCTCGTGGTTGTGATAGGCAAAGGCGAAGGAGTCCCCTGGCTCCAGTTCGTAGTAGTTCAGCGCGAAATCCGTTAGCCCGAGTGGCTTGGTAAGGTGGCGCATCACCGCGGCGGCCTGGATGCTGTCTTCGAGGTCGGCGACGGCAGCTTTCTCCATACCGTCCCCGAGCGCCGGCGGACCAAAAACCCGGCTGTCGTCGGCCCGGGGCAGTCTCAGTCGAATCCGCTCACCAGCGTGACGAGCCACTGGGCGGGATCGGGTTCGCGGCGGAGTTCGACGCGCTGGACCCACTTCACCCACTGGAACCCGCGACGGCCGGGCGCGACCAGGCGGGCGGGCGCGCCGTGCCCGTGTGAAAGCCAGGCGCCGCCGACGTGGGTCGCGAGCAGCGCGTCGCCGGCCTCCGCAATCGGGAGGCTCCAGCGGTACCCCGTGACAGAAACGAATCGAACCCATCTCGCGTCGGTGCCAGCACCTGCCGCGTCGAGCAGGTCGCCGACCCGAACCCCGCCCCAGTCCTGGACGGTGTACCAGCCGCTGGTGCAGTCCAGCGTGCCGCGCTGAGTCGCTTGCTCATCGATTGTAGGGAGGTCATCGATGGTGAGCGTCAGTTCATCGTCCACCAACCCGGAGACGGTGAGTGTCCACTCCTCGGTCGCGACGGGGTCAGGGTCGTCGGCGACCCAGGAGGTGACCGGAAACGAACCGCCCTCGGTTTCGGTGTCGGCGAGGTCGCCGATGGGTTTCGACCCAGTTTCGCGGCTCGTAACGCTGCGCAGCGTGGCAACGGTCTCGGTTGCTCGCCACGTAACGACGCCGACGAGGAGGAGTCCGCCAGTTCTGAGCGCGCTGCGGCGTGAGGCGTCAGTCCGATCTGGCAGGCGGAATCGTGCACGGAGGTGGAGCAGTAAGAGAGGGAACACCAACAGGCCGAGACCGATGTGGATGTTGAGCGTGGTCCACGGCCCGACCGGAACGTTGCCGCCGAGGCTCCAGACCCACCCAACTGCGAGGACGGTGACGACAACGACTCCGAGAGCGACTGAGACAGGTGTTGTCCGGTCCCAGTTCGTCGAGCGAGTGACCCGCCGTGCGACGCGGGCGAACTTAAACACCAGCAGGCCCGAGAGCGCGAGGCCGAGAATCCCGTGGAGGTCGACCAGCACGCCGGCGGGGAGCCAGCCAGTCCACGAGAGCAGCCCCGTCGCGAGCGCCGCCGTGACGACGACGAGGATTCCCCAGTCCACGACGCGTGGCGGTGGGGCGAATCGCTGGAGGAGCGCGGCGCGCATACGCGGTTCTAGGGCCGGAGTGCCAAGAGTTCGTCGTGGGTGCGTCAGGAGTACCGGCCAGCACCGCCCCCAAGCCGCAACCCCAAGTGACCGGGCGGTGAGGGAAGAGTCATGCCGACAGCCATCGTCACCGGCTCCTCACGAGGTATTGGTCGCGGAATCGCCGAACGCTACGCCGCCGACGGCTACGACGTGGCGGTGAACTACCACACGAACGAAGCGAAAGCCGAGGAGACGGCCGAGCGCGTGCGAGAAGCGGGCCAGAAAGCCATCGTCGTCGGCGCAGACGTCTCCAAACCAGACGCTGCGGAGCGGCTCGTGGCGGAGACCGTCGACGCCTTCGGCAGCGTGGACCAGCTCGTGAACAACGCCGGTATCGACCAGCACGTCTACACGGAGGAGCTCTCACCTGCGGATTTCGACCGGGTGATGGACGTGAACGTCAACAGCGCGTTCAACGTCACGAAGGCTGCCCTCCCTCACCTCCGGGAGTCCGACGACGGCGCCTCGGTTGTGAACATTTCCTCCATCCTCGCGTACACAGGTGCGCCAATCGAGGTGCATTACGCCTCCTCAAAGAGCGCGCTCATCGGCCTGACCAAGAGCCACGCCGCGGACTTCGCACCCGAGATTCGGGTGAATGCTGTGGCGCCGGGCCATATCGAGACCGATATGGTGAGCGACCGGAGCGAGGAAGAAATGGAGGAAGAGATTGCACAGATTCCTGTCGGCCGTATCGGGCAGGTCGAAGATATCGCCGACGGCTGTGCGTATCTGCGGGACGCCGGCTTCGTCACCGGGGAGACACTGAACGTCAACGGCGGCGAACTGATGCGGTAGGCGGCCAGAGTACAACCAACGGGTGCAGGGGGTTCTGTTTGCTACACCCGCTCAGGCCTGCTGCACCGCGCGCTCGATCCCGTCGAGTCCCGTCTCCAGATCCTCCAGCGAACTCGCGAAGGAGAGACGAAGCTTCCCTTCACCGGCCTCCCCGAAGCCGTTGCCGGGGGCGAGCACCACATCCTGCTCCCGGAGCAGGCGCTTGGCAATAGCCAGACTGCTGCCCGGCAGGTCGACGTTCAGGAAGGCGTAGAACGCGCCGTTGGGTGTGGGACAGGAGACCCCCTCCATCTTGGCGACGCGGTCGGCGACGTACGCCCGGCGCTCGGCGAAGGCGTCGTACATCTCCTCGACGGGCTCCTGCGGGCCGGTGAGCGCAGCAATGGCGGCGTGCTGGGCCACGGAGCCAGCACAGGCGGTTGTACTCTCGTGAATCTTCGTCGCCTCGTCGACGAGTTCGGCTGGACCCCCGAGCCAGCCGACGCGCCAGCCCGTCATGGCGTAGGTCTTGGAACAGGACCCGACCGTGAGCACGTGGTCCGGATGGCCCGTGAGGGCGGCGATTCCGACGGGGTCACGGTCATAGACCAGCCCGAGATACACCTCGTCGGCGATGACGTAGGCGTCGTGTTCGGCGGCTGCCTCGACCACCTCCCGTATCGGCTCGGGGTCGTAGACCTGTCCGGTGGGGTTGGAGGGTGAACAGAGAATGACCGCCCCCGTGTCGTCGCTCATCCGGTCGACGACGTTCTCGGCGTCGAGTGCGTACCCCTCCGCTTCGGCCATCGGAACCTCGACGGGGACGCCGTCGGCGAGGCGGGCCTGCGTCCAGTAGTTGGGCCAGGCTGGCGAGGGGATGAGCAGTTCCGCTCCCTTCTCGACGGTCGAGAGGACCGCAAGGTGGAGCGCCTCCATCCCGCCGTTGGTGACCGTAAACTGGTCGGGGTCGTACTCGATGGCGTAGTCGCGGTGGAGCGTGGTCGCGATGGCGTCTCGGAGTTCCTGCAGGCCAGCGTTGGAGGTGTAGTGTGTCTGGCCGTTCCGCGCCGCATCGGCGGCAGCCTCGACGACGTGTGCGGGCGTGTCGAAGTCCGGTTCCCCGACCTCGAGACGAATTAGGTCGCGGTCGGCGGCCTCGGCGAGGTCGAACATCACGCGGATCTTCGAGCGCTCGCAAGCGCGGACGCGCTCGGTGGGTGTAACCATAGAGAGACCCAAGTGCGGGGACAGCAAAAGGCTGTGTTCGGGGGGCGGGGTTGCCGGGAGTCGGCCGTTACTGGCCGACGAGGGTCGCTGGCGGTGTTCCCGGGAGTTCGTCGCGGTTGTGTGGCTCAGTGAAGTCGATATCCGGCCCGGTCGGCACGAGCCGTTTGGGGTTGAGGTCGCCGTGGCTCACGTAGTAGTGGCGGGTGATGTGGTCCATGTTCACCGTCTCAGCGACTGCCGACTCACGGATCGTTGCACCCCCCGTTCGTCTGTCCGGCGAACCCGAGGGTTCGCCCGTCTGGTACAAGTCCTTCGTGTAGCCCCAGAGATTCGGGTACTCGTGGATGGCCCGGCGGTTACATTTGAAGTGGGTGTGGTAGACGTGGTCGAAGCGGACCAGCGTCGCGAACATCGCCACGTCCGCGAGCGTCAGGCGCTTGCCGTCGCCGGCGAGGTAGCGCTGGCCGTCGAGGACGTCCTCCCAGTGGTCGAGCGCGTCGAACAGTTCCTCGACGGCCTCGTCGTAGGCTGCCTGATTGCCCGCAAAGCCCGCGCGGTAGACACCGTTGTTGATTGGCTCGTAGATGGCTTCAACGGTCTCGTCGATTTCCTCACGCAGGTCTGCAGGGTAGAGCGACACGTCGTTGCCGTCGAAGGCGGTGTCGAGCATCCGCATAATCTCGCTCGACTCGTTGTTGACGATGGTGTCTTCCTGTGTGTCCCAGAGCACCGGCACCGTCACGCGACCCGTGAACTCGGGGTCGGCGTCGGTGTAGACCTCGTGGAGGAACTCATGGTCGCCCAGCGGGTCGGAATGCTCCGCAGAGAACTCCCAGCCCTGGTCGTAGCGCTCGGGCTGGACCAACGAGATGGAGATGTCGTCTTCGAGTCCCCGGAGCTGGCGAACCATCGCCGCGCGGTGGGCCCACGGACAGGCCCGGCAGATGTAGAGATGGTAGCGCCCGGACTCCGGTGTGAACTCGCTTGACTCCGGGGCGGCACCCGCCTCGGGAACGCCACCATCCAGCCAGTTCCGGAAGCTGCTTTCGGACCGGTCGAACTCTCCGTCTTCGTTGGTCGACTCGTAAGCGTCCACGCGCCACTCGCCGTCGACGAGCATGTTCATACCCAAACAGAGGGCTGCACGCCGTATAAGCCGAGTGCCACCGGCGAACGGCCGTCGCCGGCGCTCACTCGAGCAGCGTCTCGACCACCGCTCGGGCGACCGTCGGTGCGTCCGGGCCGAGGACATAGGTAATGGCCTCGACGCCGTGGGTGCCAGTCTGATAGAGAACGAAGGGCTCCTCGCTCCCCAATCCGTCGCAGTCTGCTTCTTCTGGATCGACGAGCGTTTCGACCGCTGCTCGAACCGGGTCGGTGGGGGCATCGGGGTCGAACTCCACCGTGCGGTAGCCCGCTGCCTCGAACCGTTCGATTACGTCCGGGTCGTAGCTGACGTTCATCGCGGCAGCAGCCACCGCACCGCCGGTCTGCGCCGAGAGCAGTACGTTCGCGACGTGCTCGCTCACGCCGAACTCGGGGTCGGCCGGCACCGTGGCGGCTCCCTTCACGTCGACAATCCGTCCCGGGACACCAGCCACGTCCTCGATGCCCGCTGGGTCGGGCAGCGCCTCCACGATGTTCGTGCCCACGTTGGGGATGAGCCCCGCAAAGCCGGAGGCATTGGTGAGCACCCGCAGCCCACGGCGAACCGAGGCGAGCACCTCCTCGCTCGTCCGGAGCGCGGAGTCGGGGTCGTGGACCGCGAGTGTCACGTCGGCGTCAGCGAGTTCCGGCCATGCATCCTCGTGGAGGCGAGCGAGCAGGTCTCCCTCTTCCAGTTGGCGAATGAGCACCTCCGTCTCCACCAGCGCGCCGACGCGGCTCATGGTTCCGTCCGCCAGCCCGTCGGCGACGCGGTCGGCAAGCTGGGCGACCCGTTCGTCGTCTTCGACCGCGGGATTGGTGTCGACGTCGCCATGAGCGTATTTCGAGACGGCCGACTGACTGATGCCCAGCAGGTCGGCCACCGCTGCCTGGGTGAGCCCTCGGTCGCGGAGTCGTTCGGCCAGCATCGAGCGATAGGTGGGGAGGAACGTCTCGACGACGATCTCCTCGACGAACTTCATCCGTCCTCTTCCGTCCGATTCTCGGCCTCGGCCCGCTTCGCAACGAACTCGGGGTCGCTCCCGATGCGGGAGGCCTGCGGGCCGGACTGGCCCTGATACTTCGAATCGCGGTCGACTCCGTAGGGGCGCTCGGCCGGAGAGCTGAGTTCGGTGAAGATGAGTTGGGAGATGCGCATTCCCGGCGAGAGCGCGACGGGCGCGGTGCCGAGGTTTGAGAGTTCGAGCGTAATCTGGCCCTCGTACCCCGGGTCGACGATGCCCGCAGTCGCGTGGACGACGACGGCGAGGCGTCCGAGCGAGGAGCGGCCCTGGACGTGGGCGATGAGGTCGGGCGGGATTTCGACGCGCTCGGTGGTAGTGCCAAGTACGAAATCGCCAGGATGGAGGATGAACTCGTCTCCCTCCTGCACCACGGTTTCGGAGACGTAATCGCCAACCTCCTCCGCGCGATTGGGGTGGATACAGGGGATGTTGGTGCGCTGGAACTCCAGGAACTGCTCGCCCAGCCGAAGGTCGACGCTCGCTGGCTGGACCTGCATATCGATGTCCTCGAGCGGTTCGATGACGAGGTCGCCGACCTCCAGCCGCCGGAGGATATCCTGGTCCGAGAGTATCATACCGAAGGCGGGGCGGGCGGGCGGCCTAAAGGTTCCTCCTCACCCCGCTGGTTAGAACAGCTCCAACAACAGCCCGACGACCGTGAAGGTGCCGACGAGCCACGCCGCCGTCGAGATGCGCAGGTCGCGAGCCTCGGCCAATCCGTAGCTCCGGATGACGCCGGCTCAGGTCGCGACAATGGCGGCGAATTCCAGGGAAACGGGCTCGATGCCCGCAAGCGCCGCTCGAACCACATCCAGGGCGCCGTTGGGGGTTCGGCGGGACACTCAACGACTGGAAGCTGAGGGCGACGAAAGCTGTGACCCTGGCGGCCCGAAGCAGGCTGGGGACCATCCCCCCAGTCGGCCACGACGAGGGTGTCTGTGAACGAACCGTCGCCCTCAACGGCGCTGCTGACGGCGCGAAGCACCCCCGCCTGGAACAGCCACCAGAACGGAACGATGACGAGCGTGACCGCGGGAGCCATAGGCGGGCGGTGACAACGACCCAGCGACTAACGCGGTCCGTCCCGTATATTCGACTGTGACCGACGATGAACCTAGTACCGATCGCCTCCAACTCGGCCACGTCCACCTGCGAGTTCGCAATCTTTCTAGAGATTCCGTCATCCGTCCATATACGGTCAGATGAGGTCCCGTACCGCGTCGGCGAACTCCTCCGAACGCTCCATATTCCGCATTCTGACCTCGAGCGACCGGCCTCCACCGGAAGCAACGATGACGTTCCCCAACCCGACCAGCGTCTCGATAAGCGACTGTCGTTCCTGGACACCGCGAACCTTCCGGTGGGGGACCTCCCGACGTACGAGCGAGAGAAACCGGTACTCCTTGACGACCCGTTGGTTCGTCATATAGTACGTTGTCAGCGAATTGGCCCAGTAGACGTACAGTCCCTTGGAGAAGGTGTAGAGGCCGACCGCGAAAGTCAGGGTCGGATACACGTACGGAATTCGTGTGAAGTACAAAAGAATCACGGTGAGTAGCAGCAGAGGGAGGCCGATTGAGATTTTGACCGTGGCGACCCGCTGCGTCGGGTGTCGTGTCATCAGTATCTCCTCGCCCTCGCCGGTTCGGAGCTTGCTCGGCGAGACGATGTGCACGTAGGCCCCGACCGTGATGATGAACAACCCGAACGCAACGAAGGGAACTCCGAAGACGGGTGGGTATTGCTGTTGACTGAGATACAGCCACGCCCCTCCTCCGACGAACGGAAGCCCTAACAATGCGCTCCAGAGCGCAGGTTTGCCTCGTCCCACGTTAGTGTCCTCGCAGCATCTGGTGGGCGATTCCGGCCACGGACAGTGCGAATCCGCCGACCGTTAGGACGAACGGGTCCTCCAACGGCCCGAATTCGCCGGCGGATTCCCCGTTTCCGAAGAATCCCCGCCTTGCTGCCTGCGTGGACGCGGACGTACTGGCGTTCGCATCGGTCCCGGTTGCGGTGGCCGTGTCGCTCGGCGTCACAGTATCGGTCGGGACGTCCGCCGTCGCCGTCGGTGTCGCGGTATCCGTTGGGAGGTCCGTCGTCGCCGTCGTGGTTTCAGTAGGCGTTTGGGTGGCTGTCGACGTCGATTCTACAGAGGTGCCGGCGTCGGAAACAGTTACTCCCTCTCCTATCTGGAACGTGACCGTCTTCGGACCGTCGACGGTAACGCGCTCGCTTAGGCTGAATTCCCCGCCACCGGTTGGAATCGACATCGATAGTTCTACTCTTCCGGCAGCTTCGAGTCCGCGGAAGTTCACTCCGTCAAACTGTGCCCACCCGTTCCCATTCGTCGAAATGTATGACTCCCCAATGCCGCTGCCGTTGTGTCTGACTCCTGGAGTCGCACCCTCCACTGGATTACCGTTTGAATCGAGCGCACGCATATCGACGAGAAAACCCTGTGGTACACCGATGTCACCGAGGTTGGTGTTGCTTTGACCTACATTGAAGTCCCCGAGACTGTAGACAAGGGGGACACTGTTCTGCTGGAAATCATGACTCCTGCTTGAGATGTCGTATAGAACCAGATGCAGCCGTGCTCCTTCGCTCGTTTCGGCACTGAATCGACCGTTCGAGTCGGTGTAGGTGTTGAACTGCCCGTCACCGTAGTTATATACACGCCGGTTCGCTATCGGGGTATCGTCGTACGCCACGATTCGACCAGAGACTGTCACCGCAGCACTCACAGTCCCCGTTCCCACCACCAACACCGTAGATGCGACAGCCGCTCCTCCCGCAGTGCGAAGGAACCCCCGTCGCGACACCCCAGACATACCCTAGAGGTGTAGTGGGGAGTAATAAACCTCACGCGAGTATCACGTCAGTACATATATTCAAAAAATACAAAAGGTGGAGAAGCTTTTTTTAGTCTTTATTCAGCACCGAATTATGTGCACTAACAGAGTTGTATGCCGCAAGCTCGTCTTTGGAGGTTTCTTTCTCAACAAGCGTAGTGAGTACTTCAATAATATCATCCGTTTGAGGTTGGTCAATTATATATGCCCCTCATCTGCCAGTTTCACATCCTTCGTTCGCATAGGTATCAGAGGACAGCAGGATACCACCCACGATCTGTATACTATGTGTTTCGACCCTTTTATTAAAGAGAATAAACTGCTATAACGACCGTTTTATATATACAGTCTCTGAGTGATATTTAAGACGGGAACCTGCCAGCTTAGCTCAGATTTACTCACAGATTTTCTCGTTACTTGCGTTACCTCTGACGGCAATCGATCCCAAATCTTGTAAAAGTTGACTGTTGGGCTTATGTGCTGCCTTTGTCCGAGTGAAATTGCGAGACAAAATCCTTGCGCGAGTGATTGAAATAACCGGTGACGCGAGATTGGCGAGATTACCCCTGCCGGCAGAGGGTTTGTTATCGCATATTGCTATGATTTAGCTTCCGAAGGCGGGGTTCTCACAGACGGCGTCGCTGGGTAAGCCGGGTTGTCGACGGTGACCATCACATCCAGTGCTGCGGCGAACTGATCGAGCAACAGGCCCAACCCGGCTGCAGTGACACCAGCCACGGCCAACACGGCGAGGGCGGCGTGGGCCAACGGTGGCGAGCCGTCGTGCCTGCTGAAGTAGCGATTTGGGTGGAGGAGGGCGAGACATCAGACCCATTCACCGGCCAGCCAACACGTTTCTTGTCGTTACAGGTGGGAAGCGCTTTCAGACACCCCGCGCTGGGTAGGGACATGAAGCAGGCAATCGTGGCCCGGACCGACCTCGGGATGGGCACCGGGAAGCTGGCTGCACAGGTGGCCCACGCCTCGCTGTCGGCCTACGAGGACGCCGACGACCGCACGCGGAAAGCGTGGAAGGGCAGCGGCCAGAAGAAGGTCGTGCTGAAAGGGAGCGGCGAGGACGAACTGTTCGAACTGGCCGATAAGGCCCGGCGTGAGGGGTTGCCAAACGCCATCATCCGCGACGCCGGCCACACCCAACTCGACCCGGGCACGGCGACAACCGTCGCCATCGGCCCGGGCGAGGACGAGGTCGTCGACCGGGTGACTGGACACCTCTCGCTCTACTGAGCGGGCCGCCGACGCTGATTTCTACATCGAGCGCACTGTCTGGGCCACCGACGGACAGCGTTAACTCCGGGCGAGTGGAAGCCGCGGTCGATGCGCGAGGCCCACTCCCGCGAGCGAATCGTCGGCATCGATTGGTACGCTAGCGACGCCGACGGGGTCGGCGGCCGCCTCCGCGACCGCCCGGCGGATTTCCGTGTTCGGGAACTCGAGGCGTTCGCCACCGAGCCTGTCGAGGCCGACACCGGCGATTACCCGTATCTCGTCCTCCGAGCCAGCTTGACCGGCTGGGACACCAACGATTTCGCCAGCCGGCTCTCCGACGCGCTCTCGATCTCCCGCGAGCGGGTCGACTGGGCCGGCACCAAAGACAAGTACGCCGTCACCACACAGCTCTTCTCGATTTACGACGCCGACCCAGCCGATTTGCCGGAGATCCGCGACGCAGAAATCGAGGTGGTCGGACGGGCCGGACGACACCTCTCCTACGGCGACCTCGCGGGCAACGCCTTCGAGATTACCGTTCGAGACCCCAAGAGTCCTGAGAACGCCGACGAGATTACCGAGCAACTCCGAGCGTTCGCCGGCGACAGCGACCGTGCGGGTGTCCCGAACATCTTCGGTCACCAGCGCTTCGGCAGCCGCCGGCCCGTCACCCACGAGGTCGGCCTCCACATCGTCCGCGGCGAGTGGCGCGGTGCGGTGCTGTCCTACGTCGGCAACCCCTTCGAGACAGAGCCTGAAGACACGCAATCGGCCCGCGGCTTCGTCGACGAGCAGGCGGTGAGTGACGAGCCCGACTGGGACGCCTGCCTCGACCGGATGCCCAGGAAACTGGGCTACGAGCGGTCGATGCTTCACCGCCTCCGCGAGCGGGAGACCGGGAGCGGTGACCCCAGTGCGGGCAGCGACCAGGAGACACCCGACCCGTGGCGCTACGCGCTGGAAGCGGTCCCCTCGAACTTGCAGCGGCTGTTCGTCAACGCCGCACAGTCCTACGCGTTCAACCGCATTCTGAGCGAGCGCCTGGAGCGAGGACTGCCGTTCGAGCGCCCCGTCACCGGCGACGTGTGCTGTTTCGCGGACAACGCAATAGATGCCGTCCGTAAGCCCGACCCGGACCGCCTCCAGCGCGCGACCGAGAGCCGGGTCGACGTACTCACGCGCCACTGCGAGCGCGGGCGGGCATTCGTCACCGCCCCGCTCATCGGGACCGAAACCGAGTTCGCTGAGGGCGAACCGGGTGACATCGAGCGCGAGGTGTTCGACGACCTCGGGCTGGAGCCCTCGATGTTCTCACTCCCGGGAGAGTTCGACTCCACCGGGACGCGTCGGGCGGTGCTGGTCGACTCGGCGTTGGCTGTGACACACGACCCGCTCACCTTCGAGTTCGCGTTGCCCTCGGGGAGCTACGCGACGGCGGTGCTCCGGGAGTATCTGAAGACCGACCCCGGCTCCCTGTAGTCGGGGGCGAAGGACGGGCTTTTCTCTGCGAGCCACCTCCGCCCGGCATGGACTGTCGGCAGTGTCGCTCGGAACTCGACCGGCCGGGTGACTACTGTCTGGCCTGCGACACCGCCAACTGTGACGCCGTCGTCGCCGCCTTCGAGCGCCAGCGCGCGACGCTTACCTTTCTCCGAGATCCGCCCGAACACGCCGAGGACGAGGCCCCCGAAATCGTCGGGGAGACCACCGTCACCACGATTCCCGAGGCAGACCCCGAAGCAGAGGTGGTCGAACTCCGGAACTTCGCCGGCAAAGTGGCCGACGAAATTCGCCGGAAGCGCCCGGAGGGGGTGTACGCCGCTGGGGCGCGCGAGCCGCTGCGGGAGTGTCGGGCCCAGCTCCACCACCAGTTCTACCGCGTCCCCGAGGAGAACCCCGTGGAGTGGGTGCGGAGCCAGCGCGGCGAGCCCTCACTCGAGGTGGTCGAGACGCCGCCGAAGGAGAAACTCGGCGGCTCACACAGCACCCTCATCGGCGGGCGGAACGGCCGAAACGTGGTGAACACCGTCGCCGCCCACCCCAACGTGAAGAAGCTGATTCCGGGGCCAATCGAAGCCGGTGGGGGCGGGAGCCGAGGCGGGGTGCGCGCGAAAGCGACGCGAGCGGGACAGAACGGGAACGTTCGGCTCCTGATTCGTGACGGCTCGAGCGTGCAGGAGAACCGCGTCGTCACGACGGCGCGGGACCGCGAGAGCGGCGAGCGCATCCGCGCAGACCTGAACGAAGCGCTCACTGAGGAAGGGTACCGCGAAGGGTGACATCCTCCCCGTCGTGAACAGAGAGGGACTACGTCCCTCAGGCAGTCGGGCGCAGCCCGACGATGACGGGGCTTCCCACCGCACCGCACCGTTGATTTGGGATATTTGTTGGTCTACGACACGACCTGTTCTCTCGTTCGAAACGTCCCGCTCTCGCGGTCGAACAGGTGTGTCGATGGCTGTGCCACACAGCCGTTACTCCTATCCTCACCGTGAGGACTCGGAGTTATCTTTTGTCGCATATTCTCCGCTCCGTTGCAATCCGCATTCCCGACCAACTCGCACGACGAGCAGACGTACAACCCACGGTACTTCCGGTTCGCCTTCGTGTCGTCACCGCACCCTGAACAGGTTTTTGAGGTGTTCCACTCATTCTCTTTCAGCACCTCGACACCGCGTTCTTCGCCTTTGTAGTGGAGGTACTGATAGATGCGGTCGAACGCCCACGTATGCAACTTCTTGTTGCCGGTCTTGCCCCAATCCGACTCTCGCACGTCTTCAGGCCAACTCACCGCGAGCGTGCCAACACCGCGTTCAACACACTCCGTGATGATGGTGTCTGCAAGCGTATGGTAGAAGTGCGTTTCTCGTTCTGTGAGTTTCCTGCGTGCCCACATCGACTTCTCTGATGGCCCGTTCTCGCTTTCTGTGTCGTATTCAGAACGTTTGAAGTAGTGTTTGTCCTGCTTGAGCGAGTTGCCGGGATACAGAACGTATTCGTCGGGGAAGGCGACCGTGGCGATATTCTTGATTCCCAGGTCGATACCTGCTACTCCGTCGCCTGCTGCGTCGTTAGTTTCGAGGCTGACTTTGCAGACGAAGTGCAGTTCCCACTCGTCGCCGTTCCAGACCGCACGAACGTTCTGCACCGAGTTGACTTCTGAGAGGTCAACGTCAGGGCGGGTCTGGTACTCGCAAAGTAGGAAGTCTGAACGGTGTTCTTTCAGGTTTGACCCTTTGCTGAGTCGGACACGGTTGTTTTCAGGGTCGTGTTTGAAACCGTCGGCTTTGAACGTGACCGTGCTTCGTGGTCGGGTGTCGCCGTGTTTACGGTAGCCGGGTGGATTCGCCTTCGGGTCTTTGTGTCGCAGGTCGAACCATGACTGGAAAGCGTCGGAAAGTTCTTCAATGACTTTCTGACTGGATTGTGCATTTAGGTCTTTCCAGCACTCGCGGTTCTTCATGTACGATTTCAGCGGGCCTTCGTCTGGGATTTTGCCAATCTCATCCCAAACGCGGTCAGCTGTCCATCGTGCAACGTCGTGAGACTACGTCTCACGGGCTATCAGACGTAGTCTGATAACGTTCCAGATTTTGGAGGCGGAATCTCCGAGCGGGTCGAGGCCGTCGCAGACCTGTTGCTGGTTCTGGATGGAACCAACGTAGGTTCGAGTGGCCTGAATCCCCATACATAGCCTATGTCGAGATAGTTACTTAATAGTGTGGATTGGCGTTGAATATCCGGACTGCTATCGACGGTAATTTGTGTCGGAGTTGTCGGATTCACGCCCGTCGTAAACGACGGGATTCTCTCCGTGAAGAAAGATAGGCGGAGCAGTTTGTCGTTGGTCGCCAGCGTCCCCACACGGTGTTCGACAGGGTGAACGCTGCAAGCAACACTGTATCTCGCCACAAGGGAGAGTACTACGGGCTGGCGTGGGTTGGCTCTCCAGATATCCCGCCGCTTGCATATGGTTTTCTCTCCCTGCTGTACCGGCTGTGCAGCCGATTCGGCCCACGTACGGTTTGTGGGCACTTCACAAACGGAGGCAGGGGCGACTCGCAGGGTTTTAGTGCTCGCTGGGGCTACTTACGTCCACTATGGCTGAGAAGAAGGCACGGTCCGTCGGTAGCGCCGGCCGCTTCGGCGCGCGCTACGGCCGGGTGTCGCGGCGGCGCGTCTCCGAGATCGAGGCCGGAATGGAGAACGCGACGGTCGACGGCGACTCCGTGAAACGAATCGGGACGGGTATCTGGAAGAACGAGGAAACTGGCGAGACGTTCACCGGCGGCGCCTACCGGCCGGAGACGCCCGGCGGGCGCTCGGTCAAGCGCTCCATCCGCGCGGCGCTCTCCGAGGATAGCGAGTAGAATGAGCTACAAGTGCTCCCGCTGTAAGCGCGACGTCACCCTCGACGAGTACGGCGGCGTGCGCTGTCCCTACTGCGGTCACCGCGTCCTGCTGAAGGAACGCGGCGGTGACGTGAAGGAAGTCGACGTGAAGTGACGACCGACGCGGTCCACACCGCGACCCTTTCGGTTTCGTACCCTACCCACGAGAGCGCCGCGCTCGTCGCCGAGAGCCTGCGCCCGGAGGTCGACCGCATCGACGACGACGACCGGGCGACGGCGACTGTCGCTCGCGAGGCCAACGCGGTCGAGATTACCGTTCGGGCGACGGACCTCGTCGCGCTTCGGGCGGGCACCGCGAGTTGGATCCGGCTGCTTGAGGTCGCCGAGCAGGTGGCTGGCGTCGACGCCTAAGGCAGTTTTTTCGCAGTTGACGACCTAGGGCCGCCGGTCCGGCACCCGCCACAAGACGAACCGTTTTACTTGTTCCCACGGAACAGTCCGCTTGTGATACCCCCGATCGCCAGCAAATTCGTGGCGGGTGAGTCGCCGGCATCGGCGCTCGAACACGCCGCGGCCCAGAACCGTGACGGCGTGAAGGTCATCCTCAACCTCCTGGGTGAGCATTATGACGACCCCGCGAACGCGGCGGCGGACACGAAGGCCTACCGCTCGCTGGTCCGTGATATCGCCGCCAGTGACCTCGACGCCTGTATCTCGGTCAAACCCTCACAGATCGGGCTCCACATCGGCGACGGCGAGTTCCGCTCGAACTACCGCTCCATCGTCGAGGTTGCCGATGAGGAAGGGGTGTTCGTCTGGTGTGACATGGAGGACGCCGACACCACCGACATCACCCTGGACACGTTCGAGGAGTTGGCCCACGAGTTCGAGGGCGGCATCGGCCAGTGTGTCCAGTCGAACCTCAAGCGGACCAACGATGACCTCGAGCGACTCGCCGACGTGCCTGGGAAGATCCGTTTAGTGAAGGGGGCCTACGACGAGTCGCCCGATATCTCCTACAAGCAGAAATCGAAGGTTAACGAGGTCTACCGCGCCGACCTGGAGACGCTGTTCGACTCCTACGAGGGTGAGATTGCGGTCGGCAGCCACGACCCCGAGATGATCGAGTACGCCGAGGAGTTGAGTAGCGAGTACGACCGGCCCTTCGAGGTCCAGATGCTGATGGGCGTGCGTGAGGACGCACAACGCGACCTCGCCGCAGAAGGTCGTGAAGTCTGGCAGTACGCACCCTACGGCGACAAGTGGCTCTCGTACTTCTACCGCCGGATTCGCGAGCGCAAGGAGAACGTGCTGTTCGCGGCCCGCGCAGTCTTGGGTATCTGACCACCGCGGAGCGTCATCACTTTACCCCTGCGGGTGACAATTTCGGATAATGACCCGGTGGAAGCGGGATTTCGCGAGTGGTCTTGTGGTTGTCCTCCCCGTCCTCGTTCTCGCACTCGTCCTCCAGTGGGCGATTCGGAAGCTGCTCAGCCTCCCACCCGCAGTGAACGCACAGTGGCTCAGCGCGTTCCAGGCACAGGTCGCGGAGGTGGTCGTGACCATCGCGCTGTTCGCGGCCCTCACGCTCGCAGCGGGCTACCTGATGCGCACGACCGCGGGGCGGGTCGTCGAGCGCATGTTCGACGACGTCATCAACCAGATGCCGGGGTTCCGCGTCGTCTACAACGCCTCGAAACTGGCGGTGGAGACCGCAGTCTCGGGGACCGACGACCTCCAGAAGCCGGTGAAACTCGAGCCCTGGCAGGGGATGCGGATGACCGCCTTCAAGACCGGCAAATCCACCGAAGACGGCCGCGACGTTGTGTTTATGCCGACTGCACCGAACATCACGACGGGGTTCGTGATGGAGGTCGAACCAGCGGACTACGTCGAGACCGACGAGCAGGTCGAGGAGGCACTGACCCGCATCCTCTCGGCCGGTTTCGGGGAGTCCGAGAAAGAGGGAATTCCCATCAACGTCGTTGACGAGGCGGCTACTGACGACCGGGACCGGTGAACCTGAAAGACTTAGGTCGCCCGGCGGCGGAGAGATGACCGTGCTACCGGTTCTCGGGGATGGGTTGCTCACGCTGCTCTTGACAACGGTGCTGCAGCAACACAGCGACGGGGGACTGTTCTCGAAGTTCGTCACGACGGCGACTGGCTGGGGTGGGCTGGCCATCATCTTCATCTACTCGTTCCTCATCGCCTTCGCGCTGCCGGGCGTGAGCGAGATCGTCCTGTTCGCGCCGCTAGAACTCGGGCTGAGCGACTGGGAGCGGATGGCGATCATCATATTCGTCTCCGGGGTTGGGAAAGCGGCTGGCTCAGTGTTCGCGTTCCACCTCGGACAGGAGGCCAAGCAGTCCGGGCCCGTGACGAAGGCGCTGCGGAAGTCCCCCGTCGACGTGGTCGAGTGGTCCGAGAAGAAAGTGATCGTGCTCGCGAAGAAGTTCGGCTACGCGGGCCTCGCACTTGCACTGTGTGTCCCTGGTTTCCCCGACACGCTGTCGATTTACGCCTTCTCCGTTCTGGAGGAAGATTACCTCAAGTTCGCCGTCGCAACGTTCGTCGGGAGCGTCGGCCGGTTGGTCGTGACCCTCGCGGCCATCCACAGCTTCCAGTTCCTCGCCGCCTGAGCCCCGGTCCGTAAGCCTTGAGCGCTTCCACCTGACTCCGTTCACAAACCTGCTGTTCGTTCGGACGGTCCGTTTGCCCCAGCGAACCACCGAAATCGGCGGGCTTTAGGTCCGCATCCATCAACGCTCAACCAGATGAGTCACGAGGAGTTCCCCACCAACAGACCCGCGGTGGTGACGTGTGGGTTGCCGTACGCCAACGGCGACCTGCACATCGGTCACCTGCGGGGGTACACCGCCGCAGACGCGGTGAACCGCTCGCTGAAGAAGCTAGGCCAGCAGTCGGCGTACGTCTGTGGCTCGGACATGCACGGTACGCCGATTGCGGTCAACGCCGCCAAACAGGGCATCAGCCCCGAAGAACTGGCGATGCCGTATCACGAGGAGTACAAGGAGACGTTCCCGAAGTTCAACGTCGAGTTCGACAACTACGGCCACACCCACGACGAGACGAACACTGAACTCACCCGGGAGTTCGTCGAGCGCCTCGAGGCCGAGGGTTACGTCTACGAGGACGAAATCCTCGTCGCGTGGGACCCCGAGCAGGACCAGCCGCTGCCGGATCGCTACGTCGAGGGCACCTGCCCGTACTGCGGCGAACAGGCCCGCGGTGACGAGTGTGATGAGGGCTGTGGTCGCCACCTCGAACCCGGCGAGATCGAAGACCCCGTCTCGACGCTGACGGGCAACCCCGCCGAGTACCGCGAGCGTGAGCACAAATACTTCGCCGTCTCCGAGCTGTCGGACTACCTCTCGGGGTTCCTCGACCGGGTTGAGGGCACCTCGAACGCCAAGAACCAGCCCCGCGAGTGGATTGAAGAGGGGCTGCAGGACTGGTGTATCACGCGGGACATGGACTGGGGTATCGACTACCCCGGCGAAGAGGAGCTCGTGCTCTACGTCTGGGTCGACGCCCCCATTGAGTACGTCTCCTCCACCAAGCAGTACTCTGAGCGTGTCGGCGCCGACGAGTACGACTGGGAGGAAGTGTGGGGTCGTCCCGCGAGCGGAGCGAGTGGGACCACGTCGGACGAGTCCAACGGTGGTGACGGCGGCGATGGTGGCGAAATCGTCCACGTCATCGGCCGGGACATCATCCAGCACCACACCATCTTCTGGCCAGCGATGCTGCACGCCACGGGCCACGCCGAGCCGCGTGCGGTCTGTGCGACGGGCTTCGTCACCATCGACGGCAAGGGGCTCTCGACCAGCCGGAACCGCGCGGTCTGGGCCAAGGAGTATCTCGACGAAGGGTTCCACCCGGATCTCCTGCGCTACTACCTCACCACGATGGGTGGGTTCCAGCAGGATCTGGACTTCACCTGGGAGCGCTTCCAGGAGCGAGTCAACGGCGAACTCGTTGGGACGGTCGGGAACTTCGTCTACCGCTCGATGCTCTTTGCCGCTCGGAACTTCGACGGCACCCCCGACGCGGCGGTGAGCGACGATGTCGCTGACCGCATCGACGAGGCCGTCGAGGCGTTCCACGAAGCAGTGAAGAACTACGACATGCGCAACGCGGGCGACGCCGCGGTGAAACTCGCGCAGTTCGGCAACGAGTACATCCAGCAGCACGAACCGTGGAAGCTCGACGACGGCAGCGAGGAGCAGGCGGCCGTCATCCGTGACTGCCTGCAGGTCGGGACGGCGGTCGGCCTCCTCCTCGAACCCATCTGTCCCGGGAAGGCCGAGACGCTCTGGACCCAGTTGGATATCGACGTGGACGTTCACACCGCCGATACCGACGCGGTCCACACCGAGCCGGGCGCGTTCGACGAGCCCGACGAACTGTTCGAGAAGGTCGCCGACGAGCGCGTCGAGGAACTCGACGAGACGCTCGCGACGAAGATTGCGGCCGCGACGGGCGGTGCGGACGAGGACGAGGGAGAGGATGAGGAAGCCGATCCGGAGGAATCCGACATGAGTGAGAGCGACACCGACATGGACATCGAACCGCTGGCCGAGGACCGCATCGACTTCGACACCTTCGAGAGCGTCGACATCCGCGTCGGCCGCATCGAATCCGCCGAGGGCATCGAGGGCGCAGACAAACTGGCAAAGCTGGAGGTCGACATCGGCGCCGAGACCCGCCAGATCGTCGCGGGCATCAAACAGCTCCACGACCTCGACTCGCTCGTCGGCGAGAAGGTGGTCGTGCTCGCCAATCTGGAGAAAGCAGAGCTGTTCGGCGTCGAGTCCAACGGGATGGTACTCGCCGCTGGTGATGACGCGGACCTGCTGACAACGCACGGAGATGCCCTCCCCGGGACGAAGGTGCGATAATGTACATCGAGTACGACCGAGACACCTGTATCGGGATGTTCCAGTGCGTCGCGGCGTGGGACGCCTTCGAGAAGGATATGGACGCCGGGAAGGCCGTCCTCGTCGATGGTGAGGAGACCGAGGAAGACCTGTTCCGCCGCGAAATCCCTGAAGACGCCGAACTCGACGCGAAGTTCGCCGCGCGGGCCTGCCCCGTCGACGCTATCAGCGTCTACGACGACGACGGCGAGCAGGTCGTCTGAGTTCACGCGCCCCGGAATTTCACTTCCGCCCTGCTCTGCGAACCCTTATTCCCGAGCGCGCCCCAGTTCCTGCAAATGGCGACCACCGACGACGTCGCCCGCATCGACCACCCCCTGTTGACCCCGGGGTTTCTGGAGCGCCGCCTCTACCAGCTCCAGCTTGCGGGCACTGCCCAAGAGGCAGACACCCTCGTCTGTCTGCCGACGGGTCTGGGCAAGACAACGGTTTCGCTCCTCGTGACCGCCGAGCGTCTCCAGAGCGTCGGCGGGAACGCCCTCCTCCTCGCGCCGACCAAACCACTCGTCCAGCAGCACGCGGAGTTCTACCGCGAGGCCCTCCAGATTCCCGACGAGGAGATTGTCGTGTTCACCGGCGAGGTGAGCCCCGAGGACCGCGCGGCACTCTGGGACTCGGCCACCATCGTCATCGCGACGCCGCAGGTCGTCGAGAACGACCTGGTCGGCAACCGCATCTCGCTGGCAGACGTGACACACATCACCTTCGACGAGTGCCACCGCGCGACTGGTGACTACGCCTACGTCTACATCGCCGAGCGCTACCACGCCGATGCTGCAGACCCGCTAGTGACAGGGATGTCGGCGTCACCGGGCGGCGACGAGGAGGAGATTCTCGAGGTCTGTGAGAATCTCGGCCTGAACGAGGTGGAGGTGATGACCGAGGACGACGCCGACGTGGCTGAGTTCACCTACGACACCGAGGTGCAGTGGGAGCGGGTCGACCTGCCCGACGAAATCCTCGAAATTCGGGATCTGATAAACGAGGTCATCACCGACCGGTTGGAGGATCTGAAGGAACTCGGCGTCACCAAAGCCACCAGTCCGGACCTCTCCCAGAAGAAGCTCAACGGGATGCGGGCAGAGCTCCAGAAGCTCATCAACAACGACCAGAGCGAGGGATACCAGGGGATGAGCACCCACGCGGAGATTATGAAGCTCCGCCGCGCCGTCGAACTGGTCGAAACACAGTCCGTCGAGTCCGTCCGACGCTACTTCGAGCGCCAGCGCGAGGACGCCCGCTCCTCTGGGGCCTCGAAGGCAAGTCAACGCATGGTCAGCGACCCACGCGTCCGCCGGGCGATGCGCAAGGTCGAATCGTTCGACGGCCTCCACCCGAAGTTCTCGCAGGCGCGCATCCTGCTGGCCCAGACCCTGGGCATCGGCGACGGTGAGCGCGTCATTCTCTTCACCGAGTCAAGAGACACCGCCGAGGCCCTCACGGAGTTCCTCGGCCAGAGTTTCGAGACACGAAAGTTCGTCGGGCAGGGCGACAAGCAGGGTTCGGACGGCATGACACAGACCCAACAACAGGAGCGCCTCGACGCCTTCCGCGACGGCGAGTTCGAGGTGCTGGTCTCGACCTCTGTCGCCGAAGAGGGGCTGGACGTGCCCGAAGTGGATCTGGTGCTGTTCTACGAACCCGTCCCCACGGCGATTCGTTCCATCCAGCGCAAGGGTCGAACCGGTCGTCAGACCGCCGGGAAGGTGGTGGTCCTGCTGGCCAACGACACCCGTGACGAGGCGTTCTTCTGGATCTCCCGCCGCCGGGAACAGGAGATGGAGGATGAACTCCGGAAACTGAAAGGCACCGCCGAAGAGGTCGAGGAGGAACTCGATGACTCCCAGCAGTCACTCGGAGATTTCGGCGGAGCGAGCGACGATGGCGAGGACAAAGCGGAACGCCTCGGTCCCGGTTTGACTGATTTCTCAGCGGCGGCCGAGTCGAGTGGCGACGAGGGAGACGGCATCGTCGCGACTGCTGCCTCAGACAACGACGCTGACCAGGTCGAAATCGTCGTCGACCAGCGCGAACTCGACTCGCCCATCGCGAAAGCGCTCTCCCGTCGAGAGGGCGTCGAGACCCGGCTGGAGACCCTCGCCGTCGGTGACTACGTGCTTTCCGACCGCGTGGCCGTCGAGCGCAAATCCGTCTCGGATTTCCTCGACACCCTGACCGGGGGTGACCGCTCGATGTTCGAGCAGGTGGGTGACCTCGCGCGTGCCTACGCCCGGCCCGTGGTGATTCTGGAGGGCAAGAGTCTCTACGACGAGCGCAACATCCACCCCAACGCCATCCGGGGCGCGCTCTCTTCGCTGGCAATCGACTTCGACGCGAGTGTCCTCCGGACTGAGGACGAGGACGACACCGCAGATCTGCTGGAAGTCCTCGCGACCCGCGAACAGGAGACCAGCGACCGGACGGTTTCGGTCCACGGCGAGAAGTCGGGGAAGACATTGGCTGAACAGCAGGAGTACGTCGTGGGCTCCGTCGCCGACATCGGGCCCGTGACCGCACGCGCGCTGTTGGAGGAGTTCGGGACGGTGGAAGCAGTGATGACCGCCAGAATGGACGACCTGCTGGAGGTGCCTGGGGTGGGAGAAGTGACCGCCGACCGGCTGCGGAAGGTCGTCGGCAGCGAGTACGAGTGAGCCGTTAGGGAACGACCGTAACGGGGATGTCGCTCGCCCGGACGACCGTTTTCGCTGCGCTGCCGAGAATCGCCTCGTCCACGGCAGTCCCCTCGTCGTGGCCCAGTACGATGTGTTCTGCACCGCGTTCTTTCGCCAGTCGCAGCGCTTCTTTCCCGACCCGTGCCGAGGGCCGGATGTCGATGGTGTCGGTGATGACTAGCTCCGGCTCGATACCTGCCTCGCTCAGTCGCTCGCGAGCATCAGCCAGCACCCACTCAGTGGCTTCGGTTTCGGCGTCGGAGATGTGGACGACGTGGAGCTCCGCGTCGTAGCTGTCGGCGAGTCGGATGGCGAACGAGAGTGCCCGGTCGGAGGCAGGAGAGGCGTCGATGGGAACAAAGATATCCATAGCTGAGGGGGCGGCGGCCGGCGAGTAAAGTCTATCCGTCGATTACCGCTCCAGCGCGGCGAGGGCCTCGGCAGCCTCCTTCGACGCTTCGAGCCACGCCCGTGCAGTCCGAGGGTCTGTCGCCGCGCTGGCCTTCCGGGCCGTCTCAGTGACGGCGGTTTCGAGTTCGACGCGGGGGTCGGGGACCTCGTTGTTCGCGCCAGTTGGTTGGGGCCGGCGGTCTGGGGTGGTCGGACGGCGTTCATCCTGCAGGTCGTCAGCCTGCGCCACGACCTCGGCGTTGTCCGGGAGTTGAGAGCGTGATTCCGGCTGTGTCGTCTCGGTCCCAGGCGCCGACTGGGTGCCTTCCTGCGGCGGTTGCTGGTGCTGCGTCGGTTCGGTGGGTGCGCCGTCGGCGGTGGGCGCTGGGCTGGTCTCGGGGGCCTGCCCCTGAGCGGGCTGCTGGGCGGCTTGTTTCGCGTCTGTGTTTCGGCAGGTGGAACAGAACGTTTCGCCGTTCTCGCGGAACAGCGGGTCACCGCAGCGGTCGCAGTGCTGATTGGTCATCGTCGCGCCGCGCAGCAGGAGTTCGCTCATCTCCTGTGTGGCGCTGCGTTTGGGCTCGTCCTGCTCTAACTTCTCCCGGAGCTTCTCCCGTTCGGCCTCCTTATCGAACTCCTCACTCATACTGAGAGAATGAACGCTCGGGGACAAAAAGTCCGCGGGCGAGCGATGGAGCCGCAGCTACAGTCTGTGAGAACCCGAAAACACGGGAATCGAGACGTGTGGGAGCCGTGTTAGAACGGCGCCTGTGGCCCTTCGTCGTCTTCGCCGTCGTCGCTGCTGCTCTCAAAGGAGGGGCTCATCCCACCGCCGCCGGTGCCACCAAGGTCGCCGTCCGCGCCGGCGCTCATGCCGGTGTCGGCCTCGACCTTCTCGATCTCGGGAATCTCCTTGACCATTCGGGACTTGATCGCCTGAATCGTCATCGGGGAAATCCCGCAGCCGGAACACGCGCCCCCGAGCTGGATGGAGACCACACCCTCCTCGCGGTCGAGATGCTGGATGGCCGCCGAGCCGCCGTGCATCTGAATCTGCGGGAAGTTCCGCCGCAGGAAGTTGGTGATGCGCTCGCGCAGTTCGTCTTCGCCGGACTGGCTCTCCGTGCTCATGAACAGTAGTTGGGTGCAAGGCGGCTTATGCCTTTGGTTCATCCCACTCGACACGGCCTTCTACCGGCCTCACTCCTCGCTTCCGGGGCGCTCGACGCCGAAAAGCTGGTGGAGCTCCGTGGTGATTTCGTGGGTGTAGGCATCCAACGTCCCGGCGATCTTCTCGTCGGGAGCGAGCACGCCGGTCACTCGCTCAACGGCGTTCTCTGGGAGTTCGACGACGAAGCGCCCGTCTTCGAAGTGGGGCTCGGATTCGTTGAGCACCTGCTGGTCGATAGCGTGGATGAGGTCGGAGTCGTACTCGTCGTTCATCGTGTTGAACGCGTTCTTGTAGGCGCGCTGGAGCTGGGTGAAGTAGTCGCGGTATTTCTCTTCCTCGAACGCATCGGGGTCGAAGTCGGCCATACCCCCAGATACCGGGGAGGTGGGGAAAAGTGAGGCGAAAGGATTCTCACGGCACCGGCCAGCCGTGAGAGGCGAAAGGCCCTCGCGGCACCGGCCAGCCGCGAGGTGCGAAAGGCCCTCGCGGTGACGGTCAACCGCGAGGTGCGAAAGGCGCCTCACGGTGACGGTCAACCGCGACCGATGAACCGCCCCGGCGCTGTTTCTGCGGGCCCGTGGGGCCAGGCGCGATTAGAACCCTTGCCACTCGGGGTCGTCGTTGGAGGTGACCGCGAACTCCCAGCCGCCGTCCTCGGCCAGCCGGGTGGTGAGGACGGAGTCGAACGGCTGGGCCAACGTCGCGACCGCCTGCTCGCCGACGGCGACGTCGTCGACGACTGCGGCCAACGGCCAGCCGAGGTCTCGACACTCCGCCCCCATGATGCGGATGAACTGGAACACATGCTCGGCCGCCGAGTACATCATCAGCTCCGAAAGCGAGTGAACGCCGACAGCAACCCGGTCGACGCCGCGATCCTCGAACACCCCGACGAGGTCAGTGAACTTCACACCGATTTCGGTCAGGTTCTTCGGGGATGAGGCGTAGCGCACCAGCGGGTCCTCGTCGCCCGCCACGCCCTGGATGCGAGTCGCACAGTCGACGACGGCGAAGGCCTCTGGGTCGGTATCCGTGTAGCGCTCGAACTCAGCACGGGCGCGCTCGGCGTGGCGGTTGGTCGAGACGAGCAGCCGCTCCTCGGCCGCCCCCGCCAGCAGACCCATGAGGAGCTCGTACTTCCCGGTGAGGGCCGGCCCGCGGACGAGGACCGATCCGTCCGCTGCAAGCAGGTCAGCCGGTCCACCGGGGTCCCGAAGGTTAGTTTCGGGATCCGGTGTGGTCATATGAAAGATAACGTACCTATTCCCACAAAACCCTATCCCTCTGGTTATCACGCGCTGTGATTCGGGCAGGCTGCGGTAGATCTGATCGTGGGTGGTGCACCATCGACGGCGGCGTCGGCAGCGTCGCGGTTGCTCTGTGCAACTGGCGCCGCGCCGCAGCAGCCAGTTCACACCGGTTCGAACACTGGCGCTCCAGCTTCGAACCGGAGTTTCAGTTCCTCCCCCACCTCCACGCCCGGCGGCGCATTTCGTGCGAGTGCCTCGGAAACCGTGAACTCCGAGAGTCGACTGGTGTTCTGAATCCAGACCACTTTGACCGCTTCCGGGTCGTAGCGGCCGATGGTCGAGAGCGCGGCATCAAGGGCGCGCTCGTCGTCGGGTAACACCACCGGGAGCTTCGCCTTGCTGAGCGAGCCGCTCGTGAGCGCGTTTGTGTAGACCTGGTCGAGATCAAGGTCGTCGACGGTCGACTGCGTGGTGATGTCCGCGAGGCCGATGCCGTTGCCGTTGCCGTGGGTCGCCTCGGTCAGGCCCCGGACGACGATTCGGCTGATGTCGGGGGTCTCCGGGTCGTCAGTGTTGAGGACCTGATACCGTCCAATGACGTTCGTGTCCATCCCTGCACCCGAAATGTCCTTCCCAATCTCGTCAACGACGAGGACGTCGATATCGTCGTACGGCAACGTCGGCATGTATGCGTCGGCCCGCTCCTTCAGTGGCACCTCTGCATCGGGGAGGGCCGTGGCGGCGACTCCCTTGACCAGTGCAGTCCGGTCGTTGAAGTTCTCGACGGTCGCGATACCGCCCAACAGCGGCGTCGCTTCCTGGACGACCGCATAGGCGGCTTCGAGCACCGGGACGTAGCCTTCAGTCAGTGCGGGCTCGTGGAGGGCCTTCGCCCCGGGCTGTTTTCCCATCCCGACCGTCGCCATCTTGGTGAGTCCACTCTCGAAGCGCCCGGTGAAGTTGGTGTGGGCCTTCACGCGGTTGATGACCAGAATGCCGTCGGCGGCCAGGGCGGCCGTCGAGAAGGGGACCGGCGCCCCGATACTGGACTCGCCAAGCACGGTCGTCTCCATGCTGGCGTCGATTGGGCAGTCGAGTGCGTCCTCAGTGAGGCCGATACTGGCGAGCGTCCGGCGCTGGCCCTCAGCGGTCGCGCCACCGTGACTGCCCATCGCGGGTATGACAACCGGTTCGAACCCCCGCTGTCTGAGTTCGTTGATGACCGCGCGGGCGACCGGCAGGATGTCGCGGATACCGCGGCTCCCCAGGCCAACAGCGACGGTCGCGCCGGACTCAAGCCGCTCGAGGGGGGGTGCGTCGAGTTCATCGCGGGCGGCGGCCGCCGGATCGTCGAGTTCGGGGGTGGCAGGCTCGTAGCGCACCGACGCGAACCGGGGAAGCGTCGGCGACGTGAGCACCTCGTCGACCGTTTCGGCGTCGGGGAACTGCATACCCGCAGATACGGGGAGCGTTGCCTAAATCCTCTGGCATGCGATGATTGTTAACGGGACACATAGGCATTTATAGAATGGTTCCGAACCGAACCACATGAAAATCAACGAAGTCGAGAGTTTCGCCATCTCGATTCCACTCAAGCAGCCAGTGTCGTTCGCCACGCGAACTGTCGAGGAACGAGACCACGTCATCACATACGTCCGGACCACCGACGGGACCGAGGGCGTTGGCTACTCCCTCGGGTATGGTGGCTCCGAGGTCGTCGCCGACGGGGTCACTGACATTCTGGCCGAGATGGTCATCGGCGAGGATCCGCGTGACACCGAGCGGCTCTGGCGGGAGATGTTCGACGGGACCGTCCAGATCGGCCGGAAAGGGGTGCTGCTCCGGGCCATCGCGACCGTCGATATCGCGCTCTGGGACATCGCCGCGAAGGCCGCCGACGCGCCGCTGTATAAGTATCTCGGTGCCTACACAGAGTCGGTGCCGACGTACGCCAGCGGTGGCTACTACCGTGAAGAGAAGGGACTCGAGGGGCTGCGTGCGGAGATGCAGCGCTACGTGGACCGGGGGCACGACGCGGTAAAGATGAAGATCGGTCGTCGGTCGCCGGCCGAGGAGGTCCGACGGGTCGAGGCCGTGCGGGAGACCATCGGCGACGACCGTGTGTTGATGGTCGACGCAAACGGGAAGTGGGACAGCCTTCCCGAGGCGCTCCAGACCTGCCGGCGCATCGCCGAGTACAACCCCTACTTCGTCGAGGAGCCAGTGATGCCCGACAGCGTCGGCCTGATGTCGAAGGTCAACGACGCGCTGCCGTACGCCGTCGCGGCGGGCGAACTCGAGTTCTCGCGCTACGGATTCGCTGAACTGTTGCGGGAAGGCGCCGTCGACGTGGTCCAGCCTGACGCCACCGTCTGTGGCGGCATCACTGAATGGCTCAAAATCGCCCACACGGCCGCGACGTACGACGTGCCAGTCGCGCCCCACTACAACTGGAATCTCCACAGCCAACTGGTCGCATCCATCGAGAACGGCACCTGGGTGGAGTACTTCCACCGGGACTCGGACGTGAAGGTGTTCGACGACGTAGTCGAACAGCCGCTGATCCCAACAGACGGCGAAATCACGCTGCCGGACCGGCCGGGTCACGGTGTATCGCTCGATGCAGACGCACTTGCGAAGTTCAGGGTGTAACCATGCGGGACTACAGCAACCACAGCACCAACCGAGCGCCAGCGCGGGACGTAGAGATTACGGGTATCGACACCGCCGTCGTGGAGGGCAACTTCGACTGGAACCTCGTCAGGGTTCACACAGATGCTGGTGTCTCGGGCATCGGCGAGTCCTACCGTGGTGGCGGCGTCACTGGGATAATGGAGTATATGGCGGAGTTCCTCGTCGGCGAGAACCCCCTCGACGTCGAGCGGCTGTTCCGCCGGATGGTGCAGGAGACCTCTGGCCACGGCGGGACGACCGGGAAAGTGGTGACGGCGGCCTCAGGCATCGAAATCGCGCTCTGGGACCTGGCGGGGAAACTGCTGGACGTGCCGACCTATCAGCTGCTGGGCGGGAAATACCGCGACGACGTACGCATCTACTGTGACCTCCACGCGGGAGAGGCGTACGCAGTGGATTCGGGCTACACAGCGTACAGCGACGAGGCCGCCTACCGACCGGAAGCCTACGCCGAGACCGCAAAGCAGGCCGTCGCGATGGGGTTCGACGCCATCAAGTTCGACCTCGACACCCCGAGCGACAACGACCAGGACCCGTTCAACGGCCGGCTCTCGGGGGCGGCCATCGAGGAGAAGCGCGAAATCGTCGCGGCCGTCGACGACGCCGTGGGCGACGCGGCCGAGGTCGCATTCGACTGTCACTGGGACTACTCCATTGACACCGCGAAACGACTTGCGCAGGCACTCGAACCGTACGGGCTGCTGTGGCTGGAGGACGTCGTCCCGCCAGAGAACATCACGGCCCAGCGAGAGGTCGCTCGCTCTACCTCGACGCCGCTGGCGGCTGGCGAGAATCGCTTCCGGGTGCACGAGTTCTCCGACATGCTCTACGAGCACGCCGTCGACGTGGTGACACCGGACCCGACCACCTGTGGGGGGTTGGCAGAGTCCCGCGCAATCGCAAACCGGGCCGAGGAGAACTACATCACCTTCTCGCCACACAACGTCTGCGGGCCGGTGGGAACGATGGCCTGTGTCCACTTGGGCGCCTCAGTCGCCAACTTCGGTTATCTGGAGTACCACGCGCTGGAGGTCGACTGGTGGGACGACCTGCTGGTTCGCGCCGAGCCGCTCATTCAGGACGGCCGCATCGAGGTGCCTGAGACACCCGGCCTCGGCGTCGAGCTCGACGAAACGGTGGCCGCCGAGCACGCAGTGGGCGACGGGCTCTGGAACTGAGTGCGGCCCCGGGCGAGTGTTGGGAGTCGCTACATTCATCCACGAGACGCGCCACCGTCCGGTAGAGTGGAGCCAGCCCGTATCCCCGAGTCGTTCCCCGCGCCCTCCTTCCGCGGCAACCAAGAGCAGGCGCTCGCGGACATCCGCGACGCCTTTGAGGATGGGAACGACGTCGTGCTCGTGCGCGCGCCGACTGGGAGCGGCAAGTCCCTCCTCGCGCGGTCGATAATGGGTGCAGCCCGGACTGTCGAGGAGGCCGAACCCGCCCAACCGACTGGCGCCTACTACACCACCCCGCAGGTCAGCCAACTCGACGACGTGGAGGCCGACGACCTGCTTGAGAATTTCCGCATTATTCGCGGGAAGAACAACTACAACTGCATCCTTCCTGGCGAGCACGACACCCCGGTCGACCAAGCGCCCTGTGTCCGCCAGCGCGGCTTCGACTGCACCGTCCGCCACCGCTGTCCGTACTTCTCTGACCGCGCCATCGCGAGCAACCGCCCAATCGCTGCGATGACGCTCGCGTACTTCATGCAGACCGCCGGCAGCGACGTGTTCCGGATGCGCGACGTAGCGGTCATCGACGAGGCCCACGGCCTTGCTGAGTGGGCGGAGATGTACGCAACCGTCGACCTCAGCCCCCGCCGCGTCCCTGTCTGGGACGACATCGAGGTGCCGGACGTCTCGGCGGCCACAGGCGATGAGGTCGAGGGTGCCGTCCGCTTCGCCGAGCAGCTCATGGAGCGCGGTACGGCAGAAAAAGACGAACTGCTCGCCAAATCTGAACTCACGCCCGAGGAGGCCGCCCAACGGGACCGCCTCCAGGAACTCATCAGCGAACTCAGCTACTTCGCCGAAGATTACCGCGACCCGCAGTCGCCGACGACGTGGGTCGTCGACCAGCCAGACGGCGCCGGCAGCGCGATAACGATCAAGCCGCTCGACCCCGCGAAGTATCTCAAACACACCGTCTGGGACCGCGGCTCGAAGTTCGCGCTGCTCTCAGCGACCATTCTCAACAAAGAGGCGTTCTGTCGCGGCGTCGGGCTGGATCCGGAGAAGGTCGCGCTGGTCGAGGTGGGCCACACCTTCCCCGTCGAGAACCGCCCGCTCTACGACGTGACACAGGGGAAGATGACGTTCGAGCACCGCGAGGAGACCCTCCCCCGAGTTGCAGACACCATCGTCCGGCTGATGGGAAAACACGCCGACGAAAAGGGACTGATCCACTGCCACTCCTACGGCATTCAGGAGAAACTGGCTGAACTGCTGGCTACCCGTGGCGTCGGCCCGCGGCTCAGAGTCCACAGTCGGGAGAACCGCGACGAGGAACTCGATTCGTGGAAGGCCAGCGACGACCCCGAACTGTTCCTCTCGGTGAAGATGGAGGAGGCGCTCAACCTCGAGGGCGACCTCTGTCGCTGGCAGGTGCTCTGTAAGGCGCCGTACCTCAACACCAAGGACTCACGCGTCGAGCGTCGACTCGAAGAGGGCCAGTGGGCGTGGTACTACCGCGCCGCCCTGCAGACCGTGATTCAGGCTTGTGGCCGCGTCGTTCGTGCGCCCGACGACTACGGCGCGACCTACCTCGCCGACGATTCGCTGCTGGACCTGTTCGACCGTGCTCGCACGGATATGCCCGACTGGTTCGCGGACCAGGTCGACCGCCTCTCGAAGCCCCAACTCCCCGAGGCCGACCCCGAAGCGGCGCTTGCGGCCATCGACGCTGAGCCCGGCGGCTACTCGGGTCGGCGCTCCCAGCCGAGTCGAAGCGAATCGAAGAACGGGTCATCGAGTTCGGAGAGCAGTTCCAGCGGCGATTCAGGGAGTAGCGGGCCGGCCAACCGCACGGAAGCCGACGCGGAGAAACGGAAAAACCACCCGCTGTCGGATGTGTGGGGCGACGGCTGACAGTCGCCCCACCAGAGGTGTCTTTGCGACGGCTGACAGTCGCCCCACCAGAGGTGTCTTTGCGACGGCTGACAGTCGCCCCACCAGAGCTGTCTCGCGTCGCGCCTACAGCGCCAGCGCGTAGGCGAACGACGACCCGATCATCAGAGCGACGAGGACGATCGCGACCAGCTGTTTCCAGTCCATGCCCGACCGAGCGGGCCGGGCGGCTTAGATCTCACGACGTCAGCTCGCGGTTTCCGTCTCCGAGGGCTCCAGGTCCTCGCCTGCCTCTGGCGTCTTCGCCGCCCAGTCGCACTCGGCGTGACAGATGGCGAACGACCGCTGCTCGATCGAGCCGGAGAGCCCGCGACAGCCGGTGACGGACCCAATGGAGCCGACCGCGAGCGTCACGAGACGGGGCCGTCGTCGCATTGGTCCAGGGAGTGGTTGCGTTGTGAAGTAGCTCCCGGTGAGGGTGTCATAGAACGATTCGCATGGGATTCTTTTCGCCTCATTCAGACTGAACTATCCGTTCACGATTCTTGCGTATCGATCAAACTGACTTTTGTCTTATCCTCGCTGTTTTATTTGTGTGGTTAATTGTGGGAATATGAAACGCCGGACAATTCTCAGACAGCTCGGAGTGGGTGGGCTATTGGGGGTTGGTGGGTGTGTAGACACACCGAGCGCAGAATCCCGGTCATCGGCGACCTCGACGACCCCACCTCGGGAGAGGCTTCAGCGGCACATATCTCTCGCCAGAGAGGAGTCAGTACCTGATAAGTGTCCGGTTCGAGTTGAGACGGAAGTTCTTAAATCGACGATTACAGATACACACACGGCTCGAATTCGGGTCACAATCACGAACGACGGGCCAGCGCGTGAGATTTCAGTTTCGACGGGTGGGTGTTCGCTATTCAATAGGTGGAGTCAGACGAGCCAACCACGAGGGTTGTGGCTTGGATTCGCCGACGAGCCTCAGTACGTCACAAAACAGGGCCCACAGTGGGTGGCTGACCCTCCCGAAAAGGGGTTCCCGGACTATGGCTGTGCTGGCCGAACATATGCGTCCGGCGAGTCGGTTCACAACGAGTACGGTATTTATCACGATGGTCGCGTTGGAGGATATCTGGAGTCCGGAACCTATCGATTCGCGGAAGAATTTACCATCTCGAAATCCGGAGAGCAGAACACAGGCGAGTCAATTTCATACGCATTTGTATTGACACTCGAAAATCCAAACTGTACCCTCTGTTTCTGAGACTCTGTTAATTGGGTTCTCTGTACGTAGCGATTCCGAACAGCGGATAACCAACTGTGTGAACTGTTGTATGACACCCTCCCCGGGAGCACAAACAGCGGCTGTACCGACCCTACTCCTCGGGGACCATGTGTAGCCCCGCTCGGGACTTCAGCACCAGAACCGACTCCACCCCCGGCTCAAAGAAGTCGGGGCGAGCGATGCTCACCGTCTCGTACGTCTCAGGGTCGAGCACCTGGACGGCGTGTTCGTCCTCGACGGCGACGACGGTGGTCTCCTCCGCATCGTCGCTGGTGTCGAGCCGTTTCGCATCCGGCGCGTCCTCGTCCTCGAATGACGCCTCGAAGGGTTCGCCGGAGGTCAGCCGCGTCCCCTTGAGGTTCCCCGTGACCGAGCTGACGAGCACCGGGCCGTCGCCGTCCTCCGGGTCGATGATTTCGCCGGGACGATAGCGCGGCAGCCGCACCGAGAAGTTGACCCGGTAGACCTCGTTACCGTCGCTGTCCTCGGTGACGAGGGTGGCGTAATCCTCGAAATCGCCACCCAGCTTCCGGGTGACGCGGCGGGAGAGCTCTCGGCCGAGCTTGTTGGTCGAGAGCTTGATGTTCTTCCCGTCCTTGGTGTCGGTGACTTCCGTGATGAACGCCTCGCGGTCGCCTTTCCCTTCGCGTTCGTCGACCAGTTCGTGGGCGATCTCGACGGCCCGTTCCTGCTCCTCCGCCGTCGGCTCGCGCTCCTCGGCGCGGATCTGCACCTTGCCGGCGTAGGCGCCGCCGGAGATGCGGCCACAGCGCTTGCAGGTCCCGCGGGAGACCTTCACCGGCACGGTCACCTGTTCCTCGACGACCGTTCCGCGGACGATCCCCGAGAACGTACAGTGCATCCGGATGGTGTTCTGGTCGACCTGTTCAGGGTCGACACCCCACTGAACCTGCTCGGCGTTAAAGTGGATAGCCAGCGCCTCGGTCACCTCATCGACGGCCACGTCAGTGTAGTCCTTGGCGCCCACGTCGACCCAGCGGTTCCCGCGGTGGACGGCGCCACAGCGGGAACAGACCAGCACCTCGATGCGCTCAGGCGCGTCGACCATCTCGAACTGCTCGAAGTAACAGGCGTCACAGAGCGCAGTGTCGCGGTCGCGGGGCTCACCGGGGAGCGGCTCGGGCCGCTCGGGCACGTCGTCGCCACAACGGGGGCAGAATTCGCCCGACTTACTCATTAGCGGTAGCTGGGCGGTTCCGACGGTTAAGTTCCGCGAACGGCAGGCGGCCCCGCGAACTCAGTCCTGTGTGAGTTCCGGCCGCGGCACGTCCTCGTCGACGGCGTCGCGCCAGCTGTGTTCGGGCGTCCACCCCAACAGGTCGTCGGCTTTCCCGATGCCGTAGGCTGAGCCGTCACCCTCGACACCGGGGCCTGCGTCGGGAACGTCCCCATAGACGGACTCGAGGAGTTCTTCGAGCGGTTCGCCCAGCGCGTTATCCGCGGCGACGCAGTTGAACGCCTCGTGACCACCGTCGGGCGCGAACGCAGTGGTGAGCGCGGCGTAGACCAACTCGGCGACGTCCCGGGCGTCGACGTATGACCAGTAGTTGCCCGCGCCGGCAGCGAGGTTTTCGGTGTAGTCGGGGTCACGGCAGGGGTAGCCGCCGGGCTCCTGAATCCACGAGGGGCGGAGGGAGGCGACCTGCACGCCGCGGCGGCGGGCGACTCCCGCAGCGATCTCCTCGGCAGCGATTTTGGAGAGGCCGTAGCCGTCCTCCGGGCGCCGTGGGTGTTCCTCCGTAATCGGGAGTTCGTCGGGCAGCGGCGTCTCCTCAGCGAAGAAGAAGCCGTAGGCGCCGTCACTCGAGGCTTGAACGATTCTGGCACCCGCTTCGCCCGCGGCGGTGAGGACGTTGTAAGCCGCGATGGCGTTGTTCTCGAACACCTGGCCCTCGGGGTGGCGGCCGAGCGCCGGGATGGCGCCCCAGTGGACTACTGCATCTGGTTCGAGAGCCGAGACGAGTTCGCGGACGGCGCCGCGGTCGGTGAGGTCCGCGGCCCGGAAATCCACGTTCTCGACGGGTGCTGCGCCGAAGCCGGGGTGGTCCCGGTCGACGACGACGACTTCGAACGCCTCACGCAGCCGGTCGACGACCCAGCGCCCGGAGGCGCCGCGGCCGCCGGTGACGATGGCGGTGTCCATACGCCGACTGTGGCCTGACGGCCCAAGTTGGTGTGGGTTGCGGCGCTACCGTCGCGGCGGCGCCACGGTGTTTCGCAGCGTCCCAATCTCCTCGTAGTACATCTCGATTTCGTCGCCGGGTTCGATGGTGCCCGGGTTCCCGGGACTGCCGAACGCGACGGCGTCGCCGGGCTGGAACGTGAACCGCTCGGAGAGAAAGGAGAGCAGTTCATAGACGTCCCAGAGCATCAGGTCGGTGGTGGCTTCCTGTCGGCGCTCGCCGTTGATTTCCGTGTACATCTCGAGATCCGTCGGGTCCACGTCCGTCGCCAGACAGGGGCCGAGCGGCCCCGACCCGTCGAACGCCTTGCGCGAGGGGAGGTCGGGCTGGTCCAGCGCGTCCACGTCGTTCATGATGGTGTAGCCGCGGACGTGGTCGGCCGCCTCGTCGGGACTAAAGTCGTGACACGTCTCGTCCAGGACGGCGACCAGTTCGCCGGCGTAGGTCAGTTCCTCCGAGAAGGTGGGGTAGGGAATCGGTGTGCCGTGAGGAATCACCGAAACTGGCGGCTTGATGAAGAACGTCGGCTGCGCGGGGCGGTCGTACCCCTTCTGCTCGAGGTTTTTGGCGTAGTTCCGGCCGATGCAGTAGACCGCCGAGGGCGCACAGGGCGGGAGCAGGTCGCCGTCGTCGTCGACCGTGTAGCTGTCGTCTTCGGTGGTGACAACGCCGTTCTCGTACTCCCCTTCGACGACACCGTCCGCGGTGCGCAGGCGTGCAACTCGCATAGGGGGCTGTCCATCCCTCGCGGGCATAGGGGTTCGGGTCCCGCCTCGGGCGGACAGGGTTTAACCCGTCGACTGCTACCCTCCGGTATGGAGTGGAAAACGGACTGGAGCCTGCGCGGGCGGATGGTCCTGACGATGTTGCTGTTAGGACTACTCTACGTCGTCTTCATGGGCGTGCTCTGGTTCTACACCGGGAGCCTGCTGGTCGTGATACTGTTTTTCGGGGCGTTCTCGTTCGTCCAGTTCTTCTTCAGCGACAAACTCGCGCTCTACAGCATGGGTGCAAAGGAAGTCAGCGAACAGGAGTACCCCGAACTCCACCGCACCATCGAACGGCTCTGCCAGCAGGCCGACCTGCCCAAGCCGACCGTCGCCGTCGCCGACACCCGTATCCCCAACGCGTTCGCAGCGGGGCGGTCGAAGAAGTCGTCGACGGTCTGTGTGACCCGTGGGCTGCTCCAAACCCTCGACAGCGCGGAGATGGAGGGTGTCCTGGCCCACGAACTCGCCCACGTGAAGAACCGCGACGTGATGGTGATGACTATCGCCTCGTTTCTCTCGACGCTGGCGTTCATGGTCGTCCGCTTTGGCTTCCTCTTCGGCGGCGGCCGGAACCGGCAGGGTGGCGGCCAGGTTCTGGTGGCCATCGCCGCCTCCTTTGCCGTCTGGGTACTCTCGTACATCCTCATTCGGGCGCTCTCGCGCTACCGTGAGTTCGCCGCCGACCGCGGCGCGGCGGCCATCACGGGCAACCCCAGCGCGCTGGCGTCGGCGCTGCTCACCATCGACGGCCGGATGGACAACGTCCCCGACGAAGACCTCCGGGAGGCCTCGGAGATGAACGCATTCTTCATCATCCCTATCCGGTCAGGGTTCATCGGGCGGCTGTTCAGCACCCACCCGAGTACAGAGAAGCGCGTCGAGCGCCTGCGCGACCTCGAACGCGAACTCGAGACGCGGTAAGGGGAACGCCGACCGGCTTGCGTTTTGTGCGATGTGTCACCGTGACACACTAGAGCAGATAACTCCGTGTACGCATTCTCGTTCCGGGAGAATCAAGCGGTGAGTGCTGTCGGTTGATACATCGGCTCAGCCCAGTCGAGTGCGGAGGCGCGCCCAGAGCAGGTCCCGGCCGATGAGTCCGAGTCCGGCGTAGAGCGCCAGCGTCCCGACAAACAGGTACCAGACACCGAGCGCTGGGTCGCCACCGTTCGCGAACTGCCCAATTCCCGAAAGCTCCGAGAGCAGCCCTTCGTAGGTGAGTGCGGCCGAGAGCACGGCGTAGAACAGGATGGCCAGCAGATCGACCGCCAGTTCGATGAGTTCCGTACGCATAGCTGTAGGGTCGGCTGCGGTGACGCATATGCGTTTCGTCGGGAAAGATTGATAGCGCCGGCTGGTTCAGAGAGAACTACGATGGGACGATACGGCGATATCGAGTATCCGAAAGCAGTGAAAGGTGGCGTGCTGCTGGGGCTCACGCTCCTGCTGGTCGGCGAGGCGGGCGGCTACGCCAGCGGGTACGTCTCGATGCCGGGCTGGGAACAGACGATGTTTTTCGACCTCGCAATCGTCGGCCTGCTGGTGTTCATCATCAGCCCGGTCCTCTTCGGCCTGGTGCTCCCGCTGACCGAATAACCCCCGCGAGGACTTTTCACGCAGGCGGCTATCTGGTGAGCCATGACTGAGATCGTGAGCTTCGGCGAGGCGACGTTGCGGCTCCGGGCGCCACGCGGCCGCCAGTTGACGCGGACCGAGCGCTTCGACGCCGCCGCGGGCGGTCCGGAGTGCAACACCGCGGTCGCTGCCTCCGAGTTGGGTGCCGACGCCGTCTGGCTCTCTCGGCTCCCCGACTCGCCGCTGGGCCGCCGCGTCGTCGCTGAACTCCGGAGTCACGGTGTCCGCACGGGCGTTTCCTGGGGCAACGGTGACGAGAAACTGGCCACCGCGTTCGTCGACGCAGGCGCGGCGCCTCGCGGACGGACCGAAATCTACCACGACCACGAGAGCGCCTTCACCAGCGTCCGCGCCGGGAACCTCCCCCTGGGAGTCGTCCAGGATGCGACGTACTTCTACCTGACCGGCACGACGCCGGCACGCTCGAAGCGGGCAGCCGCGGCGACGAAAACCCTGCTCGAAACGGCCGCCGAGGCCGATACTACCGTCTGCTTCGACCTTCGCTACCGGGAGCGGGACTGGTCCCGCGAGGAGGCTCGCTCAGCCTGTAAATCGCTGTTCCCTCACGTCAACGTGCTGTTCGCCACGCTCGAGGAGGCTGGATCAGTGTTCGACGAGGAGGGTGACCCCGTCGAGGTCGCCCACGCGATGCGGACCAGTTTCGGCTTGGAGACGGTGGTGCTCACCCACGGCGACGGCGGCGCGCTGGTGGCCCACGGCGACGAGGTGCACGAGGCCGACGCCATCAAGGGCGAGACCGTCGACGCAGCGGGGAGTGCAGACGCGTTCGTCGGCGCCTTCCTCGCACGGCGCGGCGCAGGTCACGGCGTCGCTGACGCGCTCGGCTGGGCGACGGCCGCGGGCGCGCTCGCGAAGACGCTCGATGGCGACGCCGTCGACGTCCCCCGCGACCGGGTCGAGCAGCTCGCCGCGGGACAGAGCGAGAGCCGCTGAATTTCGGGCGAACTCCTTTTACGTTCCGCTGCGTGAGACTGTCCATGCACGTCGTCATCATCGGTGCCTACGGCAGCGCAGGCGTTTCCGTCGCCGACCGTCTCGTCGACCACGTTGGTGAGGAGATCACCCGTCTCACGCTCGTCGACAACGGCGAGCCCGGCGGTGGGCTCTGCATCCTCCGGGGCTGTATGCCCTCCAAGGAGATCATCTCCGCCGCCGCCCACCGCTACCAGGCCCGCTCGGACGACCGCCTCGACGGGTCCGCGCCGGAGATGGACCTCACCTCCATCGTCGCCACGAAAGACCAGCACATCAACAACTTCGCGCGCCACCGCCGCAACCACGTGCACGAACTCACAGAGCACGACGGCGTGGAGTTGGTTCGTGGCACCGCGCGCTTCGTCGACGCCGAGACAGTCGAACTGTACGAAGGTCGAACCGTTACAGGAGAGAGTCCCGACCAGATTCAGACCGACGACGAACCGAGCCGGACTATCGACGCCGACTACACCGCCGTCTGTACCGGGAGCAGGCTCAACGTCCCCGATATCGACGGCATCGACGACGTGAGTTACCTCGACTCGGCGGACGTACTCGATGCGACCGAACTCCCCGACTCGGGGATCGTGATGGGCTTTGGCTACGTCGGCATGGAGATGGCGCCCTATCTCGCGGAGGCGGGCGTGGACCTGACGGTCATCGAGCACGACGACCGGCCGCTGGATCACGCCCCGCAGGAGTTCGGTGACGAGGCGATGGCGATCTACCGCGAGGAGTTCGACATCGACATCCTGACCGGCACCCGGGAGAAGCGACTCGAACCCACCGAGGACGGCGGTGTTCGGCTATACTGTGAGTCACAAGCCGGCTCTGAGCGTGCTGTCGAGGCCGACCAACTGTTTCTCTTTACTGGTCGTCGTCCCAGCGTCGACCGTCTCGGACTGGAAAACGCCGGAATCAGCGCCGACCCGGGGTTCGTCGAGGACACCATGCAGGCGGCGGACGCAGAGACCGTCTTCTTCGCCGGCGACGTGAACGGAAAGGAGCCGCTGCTCCACATCGCCAAGGAGCAGGGCCAACTCACCGGCCAAAACATCCTCAACGACGCTCGCGGCGAGGGGCTACAAGCGTACGAGTTCACACCCCACCACGTGATGTTTGCAGGCGCCGGGGTCTACCCCTACGCACGAGTGGGCCACACCGCCGAAACCGCTCGTGAGGAATTCGACGACCCCATCGTCACTCGGCGCCGCGCCGAAGACGACGGTGTGTTCAAAACGAAAGACGCACCGCTGGGACTGGCAGAGATGGTCGTCGCCCCCGACGGGACGGTCGTCGGCTATCAGGGGCTCCACTACCACGCCGACGTGATGGCCAAGACGCTGCAGTTGGCCGTGGAGATGGAACTCGATATCCGGGAGATACCCGACCGCGCGTTCCACCCGACGACGCCCGAAATCCTCGACGGCCTCATGCGCGAGGCGAAGGCGGAACTCCCGGAGTAGGCGGAATCAGCGCAGCGACGCCCGGCGCTCCACGGCCGACGCCGTCTCGTCCGTCACCACGTAGTGGCTCGCGCAGACGTTGCCGCAGGCGAGCGCGAGTTCCCACTCCCAGCCGGCGCCGAGTGCGTTGGCCTGCGCGGCCCACGCTCATGTTCTGATCCGCCGGCTCGACCACTCGTCGGTCACCGCCAGCATCGATTAATTGACGTAGCCCTTGACGAGTTTTTCCTCGGCCCGCCGGAGCCGGTAGGAGACGGTCGACTGGGGGACGTCCAACCGCTCAGCGAGATTGCCGACGGTGATCTCCCGGGGCACCTCGTAGTAGCCGTGCTGGGTCGCCGCCCAGAGCGTGTCCCGTTCAACCCCCGAGAGCGAAACGGCCGCCACCGAGTCGAAGCTCCAGTGATTGGCCTCCCCGAGCCGCCCGAAATCGAGGCAGATCTCGCTTCCGAGGTGCTCCTCGACGGCCTCGTAGAAGGTGCCCACGTTCGCCTCTGAACGCATGAGCAGTCGCCACTCCTGTTGGTTCTTGCGCCGGTGTGTCTGGAGGACGTGGCCCAAGTCGAGATGCCGGGCCGCCAATGCCATGACCGAGGTATTGGTGTGGAGCCGTTCACCGAAGCTGTAGACGGCGAGTGTTGATGACGACCGTTCGAGCCGTTCGTGGTGTTGGTCGGCCGAACCTGTCGCTGCGGTCGCGGTCCCGTCTGGGTCCCCGTCGCCGAGGAGGTGGTGTTCGATGCGATCCAGCGCCGCTCCTGGTCCGATGAACTGCCTGACCTGCCAGAACCGATCGCGGCCGACGAGACTGGCAATCGCATCAGATCGAATCTCTGGGTACTCGATGAAGGTGTCGGTCACCGGATCGAACCCGTGTTCGAATTCGAGGCTGAACGTCAGTTCACGCATCGACGCCCCCGCGACACTGATGCGGCCAACGGCCAGCAGCTTGACGGCAGGCCCGAAACGATGGGGGCGAAGACACTCCGACTCGATCAAGTCCTGCGTTTCGCATATGGCCAGCTTTCCCGTTGAACTGCTTTGTTAGAAACAGCGAAGTCTCGGTAGGCGCCGCCACATGCAGATTCAGTCGCGTCCGCGCCGCTCGGACAGCGCCGCGGACGGCACCATGGACGGCGTTGGTACTCACCAAGCGTGATTACTTGCCCGTTGCCGACCCTGGTGTCCACTATGGTCGAGAGACGTACCTTCCTCAAAGCCGCGAGCGGAGTCGTTCTGGGAACGTTCCTCGCTGGCTGTACCGCCGGCGACGGCGACGGCTCGGCGACGGAGACGGAGACGGCGACAGCGTCCCCCACGGCGTCACCGACCGCCTCGCCACCGTCGGCCGACTCGTCCGTCGTCCCGGTCGCCGCCGGCCCCGAGAAGCGACTCCGGTTCGACCCGGAGGAGATCGAAATTGCCGCCGAGACGACCGTCAGGTGGACGTTCGAAAGCATCGGGCACAACGTGACGAGCCTGCCCGGCGCGTCCGACAAGTGTGAGACCCCCGAGGGTGCCGAACCGTTCGCCTCCTACGAGGGGACCCAACACTTCTCGATCAACGATGAGGGAACGACGTTTGATCAAACCTTCACGGTTCCCGGCGAGTACGTCTACGTCTGTGCCCCCCACGCGGGGCAGGGGATGGTCGGCTCCATCACGGTTACCGAGTAACTCGACCCCAGGTTGGTCAGCACCAACGTACGATTGATACTGGTTCACACACACTGTGTGCTCATGGCACACAACCAACAGCAGAGCGAGGACGACAAGCCACAGCGTGAGACTGACGAAAGCACGCGGCGTGATCGCTTCGTCGAGCGGCGGCGGTTCCTGATGGCGGCCGGCTCGCTTGCTGGAATCGGCGTCCTCGCCGGCTGTGGGGGCAACGACACGGAGACCGAGTCGCCGACCGGGACCGAGACGGATGCCCCGCCGTCAACGCCCGAACCAACCGAAGAGCCGACCGACGAACCGACTGAGGAGCCGAGCGAGGAACCGTCCTTGGAAGAGCGCTACCCCGGCCTGCGGATTCTCTCGCCGGAGCCCGAGAACGCCGAAGCGGCCACCCGCGAGACCTACACTGACTACATCAACCCGCGTGAGGAGCACTACATCCGGAATCACTACCCGACGCCGGATATCGACGAGAACGACTGGACGATCTCCCTGACGGGGCTCGTGGACGAGGAAATCGAGCTCTCAATGGATGATATCAAGCACGACTTCGCGACGGACTCGATCACCCACACGATGCAGTGTGCCGGGAATGGTCGCTCGTACTTCGATCCGCAGGTGGGTGGCAACCAATGGTCGTTCGGTGCCGTCGGTAACACGGTCTGGACCGGGACGCCGGTCGCGGACATCCTCGAGTACTACGGAGCCGACATGGCAGATGGCCGCTTCCTGACGGTGATGGGCGGTGAGCACCCCGAAGGCGAGGACGTGTTCACCCGCTCCATCCCGATGGAGAAGGTCAAGAAGGACGTCATGCTGGCCTACGAAATGAACGGGTCACCGGTCTCTCCCGACCACGGGTTCCCGGTCCGGCTGCTCGTGCCGGGCTGGTTCGGCTGTAACAACGTCAAGTGGGCCAACCGAATGCACGTGATGGAGACGATGGTCATCGGGGACGAGTGGGAAGAAGAAGGTGCGCCTGAAAACGGCGCTCGGACCTACACCCACTGGCAGCAGTACTCCTACCGAATCGTCCCTGAAGAGGACGACGGTGCGACCCAGTACGAGGACATCCCGGTGTACGACACCCGGGAGCAGATGAACCGAACCGACGAGATCGATAACGCCTACATGTACGATCAGTTGGAGAAGTCCCTAATCGGCTACCCGCGCGACGAGTCGACGATATCGACGTCGCCGGCAGGCACGATCGAGGTCATCGGCGTGGCGTGGGCCGGCGACGACGCCGTCGAGACTGTCGAAGTCTCGGCCGACGGTGGCGAGACGTGGAACGAGGCCGAGTTCTTCGGCCCAGTCGACAGCCCCAACGGCTGGCGGCAGTTCCGGTACGTCTGGGAGAACCCCTCCGCTGGCGAGCAGACGCTGCACTCCCGCGCAACCGACGAGCGAGGGTACACCCAACCAGCAGAGATCGCCGATCAGTCGGCGCAGCTCCGGGGTATCGAGAACGACCAGTACCCATGGGATCAAGGCGGCTACGGCAACAACGCGTACGTCCCCCACGGCGTGAGCTTCACGGTGGAGGAGTAACCGTGGTTGACCCTGGCTCCATCGCAATCGTCCACCTCACCGGCCGACTCGTCGACGGCGCCGACGCCGGCGCGGTGTTCGAGACCACCGACGTGGACGTGGCCCTCGAGGAAGGAATCTACCACGACCACCGCGACTTCAAGCCCTTGGAGTTCCGCGTCGGCGAGGGTCACGTCCTCTCCGGAATCGACAGTGCGCTACGGCGGATGGTCGAAGGGGAGACACAGACCATTGTCCTCGGCCCGGACGAGGCCTACGGCACACGCGACGAACGCGACGTGGTGTCTGCCCTGCGCGAGGAAATCGAAGCGCGGAGCGGCAAAACCCCCGAGATTGACGACCTCGTGCGCAGCGACACCGGTGACGTGGGCTGGGTCAGCGACGTGTCGGCGGAGACGGTGACAGTCGACTTCAACAACGAACTCGCTGGCGAGCGCGTCGAGTTCGAGATCCGGTTGCTCGAGGTCCACGCGACGGAGGCGGGCCACGACGTTGGGGTCTCACGCGACGGCGTCGCGTGATCTCCGGGGCGGAATCTGCCTCGGGAACGGCGACGTTGCTCGTGGGGTAGGACCGATAGAAAGGATTCCGCAGGAGTTACCGAACGAGCAGCTCCTTGCCTTTCTCGACGACGATGCGGCACGGCGGCGACATCTTGTTGTACGCACGGCGGAACGCCTCCTTCACGGCGTCAGCTTGCTCAGGCTCGCAGTAGGCTGTGAAGATGTTCTCGCCTTCCCCGACGCGGGCGGCGGTGCCGACAGGCTTGCCGAACGCCTGGCGCATCCCGTCTGAGACACGGTCGGCGCCGGCGCCGGTCGCCTGTTTGTTCTCGCGAAGCACCTGGTGGGGGAACTTCCGGAGGACCATCTTGTAGTTACCCTCGCCGAGCTCCTTCACCAGGTGGCGGTTCGCCGAGAGCCGCGCAGACTCGAGGGAGCCGTGGCGGATCTGGAGCGTTTCTTCGGGTCGCAGGGAGATCTCGACCGGGTAATCGTCCGGACCGGCCTGCAGGTCGCCCATGTTGTGCTGGGCAACCTTGGAACCGGGGATGCCGGTGATGTACTCGCGCCGCGTGTAGGACGGCTTGTTGATCTCCCGGTACATGGAGGCGGGCTTGTCAGACATGGCTACTTGTCCGTTAGAACGGTCAGGCTGCGATTAAACCCTTCGATGCGGAGCCGACGCGTCACTTCACCGTCGCGTCCGGCGGCTCGAGGGAGACAAACGAGAGCCCGCGCTCACCCAGGAGCGCTCGCGCACGGTCGGTGACCGAGGGAGCGACCAACACGCCACGGACCTCGACGCCGTCCGGAACCTCGCGTTCGAGCGCCTCGACGTACCGGTCAAGCTGCCCCGCGGCGTCCGGCCCGACTCGCCGGCGTTTGAGTTCGACGACGACCGGTCGGCCCTCGCTGTCGTGCCCGAACACGTCCACGGGCCCGGCGGTGGTCTCCCGCTCTGTCGCGTCGGGCTCGAAACCCGGTTCGACCAACTCCGGCTCCGTCAGAATGCGTTGGCGGAGGGCTTCCTCGCTCCCGGCGACGTCGACGGTGCGGCCGCCGGTCACAGGGAGGGCGGAGAGTTGGTGGACTCGCTCAAACTGCACGTCCAGTCGCTCGTCGGGGTTCTCGCGCTCGCTTCGCACGCGCAGGCGACCGTCGCGGACAGCAGCGTGGTGCTCGGAGCCCGGTGGCTGCCAGTTGACAGGCGTGCGCTTCTCGTCGGTGTGGACAAGTGCGGTGCCGTCGGGCTTGAGCACGACCAATCGGTCCCCCGGGCCGAGTGAGGAGGCCGCTCGCCCCTCGTACTCCACCGTACAGCGGCCGAATATGGTGAGTAGCTCCCCCCGGTCGAACGCCGCCGACAGCGCCTCAAGCGCGTCACGGTGGGTCGGCTGGTGGAGGGTGGTAACGCTCACACCTCAAGTAGCGGCCGAGTGGACATATGGCTCGTGGTCGACGAAAGCCGTAGCACATACAGTCCCCCCGTGGAAAGGGGGTGTATGGTCGACCCCATATTCACCTACGTCGGCGGCATCGCGTTCCTCGTCCTCATCATCGGGACGATGCTGTATCTCACCTTCTCCACCCTGGATATCGACGAGGGCGACGAGTACCCCAGCGAGAGCGTCGTGAAAGGGGTCGGCGTCGAGTCAGACGACGAAAAGGGAGCAGCGGTCGAGACCGAGGCCGCAGAACCCGTCAACGAGGAGCAGCCCGGACTGGCTGCGGAGGAGCCTGGAACCGACGAGGAGACTGAAGAAGTGAGCGTCGACGATGCGAATGAATCCGAGGACGCTGCGGAAGGGGATGCTGAGGACGACGGAGAGGAGAGTGAGGGAGACGAGACAAAAGAAACCGAAGACGCTGCTGAAGCGCACGATGAGGACGCCGGAGAAGACAGTGAGGTGGAAGCTGCCGACGAGGATGACGACGAGAGCGAGACCTAATTCTCAGCGGTCGGTGAACTCGTCGACGAGGTCACGACGCTCAGCGGTCGCGAACTGTTCCCACCAGAGGTCAGCCTCCCGCTCGCGAGCCGTCTTTGGGTTCTCGGCCTCGACGGCCGCGTTGATTGCACGCTTCGAGTTTTTCACCGCTTCCCGACCCGCATCGCCCATCGCGTCGATCAGCGAGGCGACCCGGTCGTCGAGGGCTTCAGACGGGACCACGTCGTTCACCAGTCCGGCGTCAGTGGCCGTCTCGGCGTCGACGTAGCCCGCAGTGAACACCAGCTCTTTGGCGGTCGCTTCGCCGACCAACTCGACCGCTCGGCGGGTCGCACCACCGGTCGGAATCTGGCCGATGTTCGCGGTCGGGACGCCGAACTGCGACCCCTCGCTGGCGATTCGGAGGTCACAGTACATCGCGAAGATGAGGCCGCCGCCGACACAGAACCCGTCGATTTTCGCGATAACGGGCGCATGACACTCGAACGGCTCGCGGTAGACTTCGTAGAAGCGGTCCTGTCGCTCCTTCTGCATCGGGTCGTGATCTTCGCTCGGCCCGGCGTACTGTTCGATATCCGCCCCTGCGGAAAACGCCTCATCGCCCGCCCCTTCGATAACCACGGCGTCGACGCTGCGGTCGAACTCGATTTCAGCGAACGCCCGGCTCAGGTCGAGCATCGCCCCGTCGTTCAGCGCGTTGTGTTTCTCCGGGCGGTCGATGGTGATCGAAACCACGCCGTCCTCGCGGTCGAGGTGGATGTGGCGGAACGGGCCGTGTTGCATACCTGGGGCTGGTGCGGGCGTGTGCAAAGAGCTACCGAGGCGGGGCGGGAGTAGAACGCCTTTTTACTGGGCGACGAATCAGCGCCGTGCGTGTCCCGTACCGGGGAGTAGGGGAGAGTGGAGGGAAGACAGGTGTGAGAAGGTTGGGAACGACGGTCCCGCGCTACTCCCCAGTGTACCACCAGGCCCACGCGATCAACACTGCCTGTAGCGGGAGCCGACCCCACCGCACCAACGGCGACGGGTCGAGCGTCCCCGTCGCAGCGTCTTGAACAACCACACCGCTGGTGGCCATGTAGATGTTCGCCGGGAACACGGCGAGCAGGAGCGCAATAAGGCCCCAGGCGGCGGGCTTTCTCGTGCGCGGATGGAGCACCCCCAGCCCCAGCACGATTTCGGCGATGCCCGAAAGGTAGACGAGGGCAACGAGGTTCGGGAGCCACGGAGGAACGATCTGGGCGAAGCCGTTTGGGGCGAGGAAGTGGGCGATGCCGGCGACCACGTAGAGCGAGCCCATGAGGTAACAGAGCGGGTGTTTGAGTCGAGCAAGCGTGGTGGCCATTAATTAATGGGTAGTTGGCCGACGGTCCCAAGAGCGTTCTCCTTCCTGGTCTATGCAATAGTGTTCACGGACGGCGTACGCTCGGTCACGAGTTCGCAGGAAAATACCGCCTCCTAGCATTTGAGGGATTATATTACCGTCAGGCATCTGGATGGGTCGATTCAGCTCTGCAACTGTGATCCGGTACTGAAACTCGTGAGGTCGTCGATACGGTCTTCAAGTGCTTTGATCTCCCGTCGCAGGTCGTCGGTCCCATCCTCTTCGCTCGCTGCCAGACGGTCTTTCAGCCCCTGTAGACGTGACTCTTTAACGTCCTCGTCGACATCGGCTTTCCGGACGTACTCGCTCTCGTCGATCTCGTAGACGGCTGACTCCGAAAGTTCCGTTACCTCCAGTGCCTCGTCGACCTTGCTCGAATCGACGCTCGTCACACGTTCCCTGTCGATCCCTTCGTCCTCCAACACGGCCAGTACTTCCTCGTCATCTTTGAGCGAGCGGTTGCGGCGTGACGTTCGCTGGACGGACCCGTACTGACCGTGGATCGGTTGGTCGTGATGCAATCTATCGAGCAACACGTCGGCGATGTCCTGTCGGAACTCGTTAGCGTTCCGCTGGACGTCCGAACACAGGGTATAGAGATTCACGAGCGCGTTCGTCTCCAGTTCGGAAAGATCGGATACGTCGTGACGTTCAAGCGCGTCGATGAGAAGTAACGCGTCCGAATAGATGTCCACTCCATCAGGTTCGACGCGCTCGCTTTCGTCCGTCGCTGTCTCGTCGCTCACCAGTTGCGTGGCAGTCGCGTCTTCTTTTTCGGTGATGATCCCCGCCTGCTCATCAATTTCAAAGCGGGGGTGGAGGCTCAATACGGCGGGATACGGATCAGCATCCGGTGGAAGTCGGTCAAGGTCGAAACCACCGTTTGTCTCTCGAATCCGCCGGTAAAGCGTTTCGAACTGGTCGTGCTGAAGGGGCGTTCGTTCCCCCGTCTCAGTGAACGTGACGACCACCCGGTGTTCCTGAACGTCAGTGACTCGGAATCGGTCGTGAGAGATCGGGGTGATGAGTTCGGCACCGTCGGGCAGATCGTCGAGTTCATCGAGCAACGTGTGCCAGCTAGCGCTGAACGGCATGGGTGCGGGTACGGCCCCATCGAATAAAACGTTCAGGTGACGAGTTGTTCGCGGACGCAGACTACGGCAAGCCGTATGCCTATATGCTGTCACACCGCTATCTGTATCCAGTGGACGAGTTCGTCGACTGGGTACGGGACCGAGAGTACTACCACGGCCAGATACAGTTCCAGCGGGAGGTCTCAGCCCACCGTCCCGAGACACAGCCATGTGAGATTGACCCCGCGGTCACCGCTCGACTCGCTGACCGGGGTGTCGACGAACTCTACGCGCACCAAGCCGACGCTATCGAGGCAATCCGTCGGGACCAAAACGTCGTGTTGGCGACGCCGACAGCGAGCGGAAAGAGTCTCGCGTATACGATTCCCGCACTCGAACGGGCGCGCGACCACAACGGACGTACACTGTATATCGGCCCACAGGTCGCGTTAATCAACGATCAGGAGGCGACGCTGTCCGAGTTCGCGGCACCGTTCGAGGACGTATCCGTGGCCCAGTATGCGGGCGCACTGTCCACGAGCGAGCGCCAGCGCGCCCGCGACGACGATTCCCCTCGGTCGTATTGACGACGCCCGACATGCTCCACTGTGACCTGCTCAGTCACGCAGACGACCTCTGGCGAGCATTCTTCGAGTCTCTCGAACTCGTCGTCGACGAGGTCCACGAGTATCGTGGTGTCTTTGGGAGCCACGTCGGGCTTGTGCTTCGCCGACTCATGCGACTCTGCGAGCGGTTCGATGCGACCCCCCAGTTCGTGTGTTGCTCTGCGACGATCGGCAACCCCAGAGACCACGCGGCGACGATCGGCAACCCCAGAGACCACGCGGCGACGATTACCGGTCAGCCCACGAATTCGTTCGCCCTCGTCGACGAGGAGACCAGTGAGACCGGCCCGACACACTGGCTGTTCTGGCAACCGCCGAAATACGGTGACTGGGATGCGCCAGCAGGGGCAGGGCAACGCCGCTCCCATCGCGGGGAAACAATGCGTCTGTTCGTCGATCTCGTCCAGCGGGGCTACCAGACGGTGGCGTTTACCAGAATTGAGGCGAGAATGCCCCATCCTCAAGGAGCGAGAGAAACGAGCGAGTAGGGTGGGGATGAATCGCCGCGCGCCAGTACAAACCATTAACTGAACACATTTCTAATCGATAGGCAGCGATGGAGTACAGTCACCGCTACCCTGCATACCCGACACGACAGATAGCGGCTGAGCTGGAAACTCATATTGACGTTCATCGCCAAGCGTATAACTACACTTTGTACGAGTACGAACACGTGGACGCCGACGACATTGGCTCTGCGTACAAACACCACTACCGACTACCCGACTGGAAAAACGAGTTCCCCGTCTTTTCGGAAGTCAATTCGAAGGCTCTGCAACGAACCGTCGCACGGTTCTACCAGAACCTCGACGGGCTCTCCGAGCAAAAATCGAACGGTCGCAAAGTCGGGAAGCTCAACTGGAAGTCGCCGCGAGAGTTCCAGAGTATGACGTATTCGCAGTCTGGCTTCGAACTCAAAAACACGAGTGGCCGACGTGCGACACTCTGGCTCTCTAAAATCGGTGACATCAAAATACGGTACCACCGCGAGATTCCTGACGAAGCGTCCATCAAAGAAGTCACGATTAAGAAGGAGACAACCGGCGACTGGTTCGTCTCTTTCGGCCTCGAAACCGACGACGCTGACCTGCCCGAGAAACCCGATGTGGGCTCGCTCAACACGAGTAACAGCGTCGGTGTTGACCTTGGTATTCTCAACTACATCCACACGTCGGACGGTGGGACTGTGGATTGGCTCAAGCTCGAAGACGAGTACGATCGTCTGCGCCGCGAGCAACGCAAGTTGTCCCGGAAGCAAGAAGGGTCACGTAACTACGAGAATCAACGCAAGCAGGTTGCCAAGGTGAAGCGTCATATCCGGCGGAAGGTACTGGACTACCAGCACAAACTATCGACGTGGCTCGTCCGAGAATACGATGCTGTATTCGTCGAGGACTTGGATGTGAAGGGAATGTTAGAGCAGTCGCACAACGCTCGCAACAAGCAGGATGCGGCGTGGCGACAGTTCATCACGCTCCTCGAATACAAAGCCGAGTTGTACGGTACTCACGTTGTGCAGGTCGAAGCGGCAGGAACGACAAAAGAGTGTGCGTCGTGTGGGGTGGAAACAGCGAAACCCATCTGGGTTCGTGAACACTCCTGCCCGAGTTGTGGGTTCGAGTGTGACCGTGACGCGAACGCGGCGATGAACATCTTGCAGAGAGGCTTTTCTGAATTAGGGCTGGGATGGCCCGAATCAACGCCTGTGGAGACTTCGCTCCCTACGGACACCACTTCGGTGTCTGCAAAGCGCGTTCACCAGACTACGTCTGGTGGGCTGTCAGACGCAGTCTGACAACGTCATAGAATCAGGAAGCCCCAC